>OHAU01001192.1_pt1 | contig 32097 bp, 46 predicted proteins | sample 1577181 | NCBI WGS metagenome assembly OHAU01 (sample SAMEA3541472, study PRJEB24748) | human gut metagenome | biome: human gut; feature: human-associated habitat; material: faeces | place: China | collected 2012 | reverse complement strand
TTGTTGCATGGATCCTGCATACTTGGACTTATCTCCTACCATACCTAGATACTCTTTTACAAGATCTAAGTTATTAAGTAGGGGTGCGATTGCCCCAATGTTTTGTTGACCAAATATATCACGTAAGGCTCCAGTTTGTTCCTCTGGATTTAAGGCTTTGATTTTTTCAAATACATCGATAATAGTTCCTGCCCCATCAGCCTTCATCGCTTTGGATAGGTCGGCACCACCAATACCAAGTATGGCTTTCGATGCCTTATTACCTCCAGATGCAAGGGTAGTCAGTACCTTTTTGATACCTGTTGCTGCAACATCGTCGTCAGTACCCATGGCTATCATGGCAGCACCAAGACCTGCTACTTCCCCACTTCCTACACCTGCAACTTCTCCCAGTGCACCTACTCGAGAGATGACATTGGAGATTGATGCGGCAGAGGCTGCAGAGTTATTGCCTAGATAGTTGACCTTATCACCCAAGGCCTTTAGTTCATTCATATCCATACCAAAGGCAGCCTTCCAGTTGGCCATCTTCTGACCTGCTTCGCCTGCCTCCATGTCAAAGGCAACACCCATCTTAGCTGCAAGTTCAGAAAACTTTGATAGGTCAACAGTCTCAATCCCACCTTGGGCACCTGCCGCCGCAAGTTCTCCAATTTCCTTATAGGACATTGGAATTTCAGTGGTTATCATCTTTTTAAGGCTGTCAGTAACTTCTTTTTTCTGCTTGTCGTTGGCAAAGTCTGCAACCTTAGATATTTCTGCATTTACAGACTCTTCATCGATTGCAAATTTAAGTGGCACTGCGGCAGCTGCACCGGCTATGGCTCCATTTTTTAAAGCCATTCTTCCATAGCTTTTTGCCTTTCCCCAACTATCTTTCATAGCCCCAAAATTTTCTTGGATTGACATTTTAGTAGCTAATTTTTTCTGGGACTTGGCAAAGTCGTCTGTTTTAAATCTTGCTTTGGAAAGTGATCCCGATAGGGAGTCTAATTCTGCTTTTTGTTGTTGGATTTTGGAATTTACTGCGTCCATAGATGCCTTGGATTTTTGATATCTTTCGCTTAATCTCGATGTTTCTTCTCTGGACTTAGCTAACTTCTTGGCAAGTTCTTCGCTTTTTCCACCAGTGTTTTTAAATTCTTGTGCAAGTGCTTCCGTCCTTGCCTTGGAGTCATTAAAGGCTCTTCTAAGTTCTAAGGTTTTTTCCCTAGTATTTTTTAGTTTGCCTTCTAACTTTTCTAAGCCAGATTCCATGGCCTTAAACTTTTCTGCACCAAGTTTTACTTTTTTAAGATTTTTAAATTGTTTGTCAAGATTTGTGGCTTTATTTGCCACAGATTTAAAAGCACTATTGACAGATCCATTTAATTTACCATCAATCTTGATAAGTAACTCATGTACTCTTGCCATAAAGCCACCTCCTAACCTTTAATTTTTTTAGCAATCATCTTTGCTATGTCATTTGACACGTCAAACCACTCACCAAGTTCTATGAGTGGGACTTTCTCAAAATATTTAATGGGATTTCTAGTCGACAGAGAAAGACTAAGACAGATTTTTTTCATTTCCTGCCTGGTCTTTTTAACTGTTTTAACTGTTTTAACTGTGTTGGATCCGCCGACTACCCTATTAAAAAATTTGAGACCTCGTAGCAAATTGCAGTTGCATCCTTGGCAGACATAAAGTACATAATTTCTTTTGGTCTCTTAAGTGCCTTAGCTGCGATATTGCATAGATAAGTCTTGTCTGTTTCTTGAACATAGTTTTCCACACCTTTTGAGGCATCCATGATGTCCCTGCCTGTGAGTGAGTCTAGGTCAAGATATAACTCTTCAATCCACTCATCTTCAAATTGGAATGGTCTTTTTAAAATATAAACCTTATTGTTTTTTGATATTTCAGCAGGTTTTTCATCATGTAATTTCAAATTTTGTGGATTTTTTGATTTTACGACTTGTCTTTCTTCCTGTAAGTTCTCATTTTGAGAGTTTTTTAATTCTTCGTAGTATCTTCTATAGGCCTCATCTTGCATAGGGTCACCATTAAAATGAGCCACATGCTTATTTTCTACATGTGGCTCTTCAAAGTCTGGTGCATTAGTTTCTATGTCATTTGGGTCATAATTTACATCATAATTTTCCATTTATTACACCTCTTACATACCTATTTGGGCTCTTACTTCTTCGAGATAGTCTTTTCCATTAATTCTGCAAATGTAGTTAAATTTGTCAATTTCAACGATTTCTTGGTTGTCTATCCACATTCTCATGTAAGTAACCTCAGACTCGATGCTTGTATCAGTTGTAGACCCAACCTCAAACTTACCTGTCTCATAAGTTTTTGGTAATACAAACATACTAACTCTACAAGGATAAGTTCTGATTTCCCCAGTTGAGGAGTCTTGCTCTTGTAGAGATCCCCTTACATCGATTTGTTGTCCCCTAAGTTCTAGGAGTTTTCTTGCCTCTGTGTGTTGAGTCCTCATTGATATTTGAACTGACATTGAGGAGACTTGACCAATGGCAGGCGTTTCGGTTTCTCCTGCAATCCCTGCACCTGATAGAGTCTCTGTCATATATTCGATACTTGGTAGTGTAATGTCTGCAACTCCTAAAAGTCTATTGTCTGCTGTAAACACATTAAAACCAACTAATTTATCTGGTATTCTCATTTTCTACCTCCTTATCTCACTAACTCATCAATAAATTGGTTAAAGTAATTAACATCAATTTCTTGGATAAAGTCAATTTCTCTTGCAGGTGATGGTGGAGTTAAGTAGACGTGGAATTTAATTACTCCGTCCATAAGGTCAGTAATTGGATTTTCACCCTTTAGGACCTCTACTCTTGCACCTAAAAGTACTCCTTGAGCTGTTAAGCCATTAAGCCATAGGTTGGCAGAATCAACAACAGTTTCAATAAGCCTTTTATTCATAGGATTATCGATTTTTTGCCAGAAGGTTAAGATTAAGGTATTTCCAACCCAATCAAACATTCTTCTAGTTGGGATAAAAGCATCCTTGATATCTGTTATACCAGGATAAGCTGCAGTCCTATTGCCCCAAGTTTTCCAACCATTGTTAAAGCCATAGGCAGTCATTACCCCTTGCCCATTCAAATAGTTTGCGTCATGACGAGTTAGCATTACTTCCTCGCCCTTAATAAGTGTCTTATCGATTTGTAGAGACTTATTAGATGGAGATACATAAGGGATTGAGTCATTGTCATAGTCAGTCCTATTAATTACCCCTGCTAGTTGAGTTGAGAAATTAAATACCTTATCCCCTAATCCAAGCTTTGGATAGCAAAGCACTTGTGACTTATCTGTGATGTTGTTCTTATTTTTGTAAGGTGTTAGTGCGTCCTTTAAAAGATTTGCATCTACATCGCAAAGTGCCATGGCCCTAAATAGACCGCCAATGCTATTAGCCTTACTCTTCATAATTGCCGCTACGTCAGAGTTTTGTGAGTAACCTGGTGCAAGAATAAGACCTGGTACAAGCCCAAATCTTGGGTATACTTCTTCAACAAGTTCTAATCCTTGTCTCTTACCAGTATTTACATCAACTCCGCCGATGATGTCAGCCTTAGTAACCATGCTTGGATCTAAGACATTGTAAGTAATTGTGTAATTCGCATCTTTAAAAGCTTCTGATACTGCTACAATCTCAACAATTTCTTTTTCAAAAAGAATTGTATAATCTTCCCCTAATTTAAAAGTCTTGTCTTGGCTTTTAATTACGAGGCTTTCTGGTAAAATGCCCTTTTCGTCAATTTTTCCCTTGCCATTTTCAATGACTAAGTCTTTTACCCTACCTGCTTTTTTGTGTTTGTCCTTGTCTAAAACATTGATTAAAACTACTGGACCAATGCCATAAAGTACAAATTGTGAATAGATAAATTCTGACAACGTGTAGTTTTCAAAATCTTCGGAAAATCCAAAGAATTTGACTGCATCCTCGTAGTTTTGAATTAATTTAGGTGTGTTTACTGCAAGGTCCTCTTTTGCCATATTTACTGGTGCAGTACCAATTACTACAGCTAGGCCACAGTCCACTCTTACTGGTGGTATGACTTTAGTAGGCACCTCTGATACATATACACCATGCTTATATGCTGCCATTATTTGTCACCTCTCATATAATTTTTTAGTTGCTCGTTGCTATGAAATAAGACAGAGTCTTGTTTCTTTATTTCTTCCATTTTTTCCGCTACTCCATCAAGTGGGACTAGCAGATTTTTAAATAGGGGAATCTCCTTTAAAAATTTATCAAAATTTTGGGGAAGCCCACCTATATACACTGTTCCATTAAAAAGACCCTCTTTTACATAAGTATCGCCTATGTACATTAGACGGCTCTCATCTTTTTCTTTTACCATGTGAGTTCTCCTCCTTCCACATTGTATGGGTTGTAGACGTTAAAGCTTACATACAAGGCACAAAAAGTTATTGGGTAAGGTTGGTCGTCTGGAAATTCCACCCTGGCATCAGGATTTATCTCGAATTTCTTGGCTACATACTTGTTATTTGTTAAGTACTGTCTAATTCTCTCTGCCATTAGTGCTGCGTCCTTCCACCCGTCCAAGTCCATTGAGTAAGACCCAATTATAAGGACTAAGTCCACCCTTGATACATCAGTATTCCAAATCTGTTGGATTGGGGATATAAGCACATAAGGAAAGTCCTCTTTACTGACCTTCTGTGTGTACCAACCCATATTAATATTTGGTGCCTTTTTTGCATCAAACTTTGTGTCATAGTCGTCTACTACTTCATCCTTAAATAGGTTTTCTAGTTCCTTTTTTAATTCATCGATTAAATCTATACTAATCATCTAACAACCTACCTATCTCATGGGATAGTCTTTCGTCAAAAACAATTGAGGCTCTTTCCATAGCACCCTCTAAGACCTCTTCATTCCCCGCCATCTGTGGTGCAGATACAGAGTATAATTGCCTTATAGGGTATCTGCTTTTTCCGACACGCTCAAAAACCCCTATGGTGCCATTTCTCATTTGTTGCACAAAAGCGTTGGGTAAGCTTTTACTTGCCCTCTTAACGCTTGCTGTAACTAATTGTTTTCTTGGCGATGTTGGTGTGACTCGGAACTTAAAAAGCCTTATAGGGGATCCTGTTACAGATACCTCTCCAGTATTTTTATTGACTCTTGTCCTATCCCTTATTGTTTTTTGTTTTGTGTCGTATCTCTTAGGCACACCTCTTGCCAACTCAGTTTTGACAGTATTTAAGGCCCTGTTCTTCGCAAAGTACAGAGCCTTTTCTAGCTGTTTATCTGAGTTTTTTAACTGGTCAAAGATTTCTATGCCCTCAATTTGTACCTCAATCATTTAATCACCCTAATAATCGTATTGAGATAGCTCTATCTCGTACATTCCCATGTTTTCCTTGACCTCAACTACCCTGTAATGGTCATCGTCCACAGTCATCATCTCATCGATTAACGGCTTTTCTATATCCGACATTTTTATAAAAATTGAGATGGTGTCTTTAAAGACTCCACCAGATCTGTCGCCTGATAGAGTCGACCTCTCATCAAAAATATCAGTGTCAACGACGCATTTTATAGTCTCTCCATTAATTTGATGGTCCTCTGCAAACTCGTCCATGTTGATAAAGGTATCGAGGTCAAAGTCCTTTATATAGTCCTTTAAGGTTGCCATTAAAGCACCTTAAGGACCTTCCAAGCTTCGATATCGTTAGGTGCTGCAACTGGTCTTGATGATAATCTCATCATTCTGTTGTCGGCATTAGGATTTACCCAAACCTTAGGTACTCTTGGAGATACATAAGTCACAAAGTTTTGACCTTGGTCTGCTAATTGAGTTACTGCACCATACATGATTTTTCCTAGGTCCCTTGAGCCTAATAGGATTTTATCTTCTGGTACAACTGGTTTTTCTTCGCCGTCTGCGTCAACATACCACTCATCATAAGTGTACATATCAATACCAAGAGATGGGATCTTACCTACAAAAGTAACTGCCCCACCATCTTGTAATACTGGGTTAATTGATGCAAGGTTAAGGTTTTTGATGTCGAAGTATTTTAGGAATTTTTCATTCTTTAAAAGTTCGTCGTAAACTTTAGATCCTAGGATTAGGATATTTGCATTTGCTCCAGATTCCTTGATAATTTCTCTTCTAAGGTTTCTTAAGTCCTCGATGATATTAGCAGTTTCTGTATTCCAAAGGACTTTTGCCTTGTCATCAGTTTTCTTACCAAAGTCAATTACAGAGTCTTGTGTATTTGTGCCATCGTAGTCGATGTATGCCTTAACATAGATTTTTCCATTGAAAAGTAAGTCAGCAATCATTGCTTCTTCTCTTCTAGTAATCATTTCGTCAAGTTCCATAAGGTCATCAGCAAGGATTTTTGCTTGTCTTTGTTGTGGTGTCACCGCTGATACAAGACTTTCCCCAAAGGCTCTATTTTCTAGGTCATCAACTGTAAGTATTCTTTGAGGTGCTATTAGTGGTGTTGTGATTGTGTGAGTTTCAAAGCCTTCTCTTGAGATAGTAACTCCATTAACTCTAGGTGCGACAAAAGGTGCAATTCTTCTCTTGCCTTTCTTAACGTCAAATTGTGCTGTCTTAGTAACTAGCTTTTGGTCATTTTTTGCAGGGAAAAATGTGTCCCTTAAAAAAGTCTTTACAGGTTTTACATTTTCAATCCCTTTTAAAAGTGTTATAGTATCGTAATTTCCCATTATTTTACCTCCACATTGTCCTTAAGGATGATTCCTTTTTCTCTTAAAATTTCTTCTGCATCTGCTGATAATTCCCCATCAAAAATAAGGGCTTTTCTGTTAAACATTCCTGTAGCGTACGCTACTGCAAATACATCCTCATCTGGATTTTCTACATCATCAGCTAGGATGCAATCAGGTTTTTCTGCTGACTCTCCTGAGCCTGCTCCATTAAATTTCTTGTAATAGCCCTTGGCATCCTTAGATAAGATTGTTCCTCTTTCTAGTTTTGATGCCTTTTTGATTTTTGCTGACTTAGTTACTGGTGTAACTGCAATATCATTGATTAGGTTGTCAGCCTTAAATTCGTCAACTTTTCCGTATAGGTTATCCATTATTTAATCCCCCTTGTCTCATTTGCCATAGCCCCAATTAGCTTTGCAAACTCATCATCTTTATTTGAGTTTTTAACTTTTTCTTCCTCTGCGTCGTGCTCTACGACAAAGTCCTTATCCTCTAAAAAATCTTTAACTTGTTTTTCTCCTTGCTCTTTTTGAGCCTTAAGGATATTCATGGCTAACTTTTCAGGGCTTTCAAAAGTTTCAAACTTCGCCTTGTTTACAAGGTCTTTAAATCCATCAACTTCTAAGTTTTCAATATTTTGGATTCTTTCTCTCTCTTCTTTTCTGCCTTCTTCTTTTACCAGATTCATAACTTCGTTATATAAATCAGGGTGTTTTTCTTGTAATTCTTTTAGATCCATTACAACTTCCTCTCTTTCTTCTTGATTTTTATTGATTATATTTAAAATTTCCTTTGACGGAATTTTTAAATCATTGAAAAAACTATTAGACACTAAGGCCTCTTCTTCAAACATGATTTCATCTGCAAAGTTCTTTTCTAAAGCCTTTGATGAATTAAACCATGTTTCATTATCCATTAGGTCCTTTAGTTCCTCGTCGCTTAGTCCAGTTTTTTCTTTGTAGGCATTTCTTATAGCCTCATCTACTGTCTTAAGCATATTGCTTGTAGAGTCCATGTCTCTCTTGTCGCCACTTGCATAAGATGACGCATTGTGGATCATAATAAATCCCATTGGAGATATTTTGACCTTGTCTGCTGCCATGGCAATCCAAGATGCACATGACCCTGCAAATCCCACTATCTTAGCAGTGACTTGTCCTTTGTAGTCCTTAAGTGTTGTAAATATTTCGCTTGCGTCAGTTACTGACCCTCCACGAGAGTTGATGACAACTTCTATGTCCTCTCCATCATTTGATAGGTCTGCAAAGTCTTTGGGACTTGTGCAAGTATATCCCCAATACCTATACATATCAGCTAGGTCATCAGATACAATCTCGCCTTTTAAATTAATTATTTTCATCTTCTCCACCTCCTCTTAACCTTTCTTCTTTTTTGCTTTGTCTCATATTTTGATAGTAATCGCCGCCAGTAAGTTCAGTGGTTTCTCTGCTTCTCGTAGAAAAACCTTCCTCAACTCTTCTTGCAGCTGCATTGACTTCTTTTAGTGGGTCTAGTTGACCTTGTGTTGGCCCTGACCACTCACTACCACAGTAGGCCTTATGGATAATTGGGTCATCAAAAAAACCTGGTGCATCAATTCTGCCCTTGGCAACTGCTTCTGTAAGCCATTGCTCATAGATTGGTTGGCAAAAGTCAGATATAAACCACTCCCTACGCATCTTAAACATCTTCCAAGCTTCCAAGAGTGCTGCCCTCGATGCAGAGTAAGATGAGTCAAACTGTTTCATAAGTAGGTCGTAGGGTATTTCAAGCGATGCTCCCATTTGCTTGCAGATGGAGCTTACAAAACCATCAAAGGCCGTGTTTGGTCTGCCAGGATTTACCTCTTTAGCTTTTTCTCCTGGTCCCAATTGGACTACTGCACCATTTCCAAGTTCAATTACGTTTGGATCCCCGTCGTCAATTCTTTGGTCCTCTGGGATTGACTCCCCAAGCATTGGCTCTTGGTAATTTTCCTGTTCCATTTCGATAAATACCGTAAACATACCGTTTATTACTGCTGCCATTAATTCTGCGTCGGTATATCTACCAAGTTGCTTAAGTGGTTCAATGACACTTGCTAGGACTGGGACCCCTCTAGTTTGCCCTGGTCTTTCTGACTCCATTATGTGGATGACATTAGCAAGTCCTGTCTTTCTACCATAGGCAGGTATTCTGTCGTATTTTTCTCCAAATATTGAGGACGTGGCACCTGGGTGCTTTCTGCAAAAATAATAGGCTACTGGCTCTCCATACTTACCAAACTCAATCCCCGATACAATATTTTTGTCATTTGCCTTGGAGTTTGGAGTCCTTACCCTATCGCTCTCAATCAATTGGATTGATATCTGGTAGGGGAATTTGTGTTTTTGGATTGCAGGTAGAAGGACAAAGGCATCTCCACTTAAAAGCTGAGATAGGATGGCAAGTTGTTGGAGCTCATAAAAATTATTTTTTCTTTCTGCGTCACACAACTTGGACTCACTCCAAAGGGCAAACTCCCTTTCGATTTGTCTTTCTTTTTCCTCTGCCTCATCATCTGTAAGCTTAAGCACATCAGTATCAAGTCTTGCCTTAAGTCTTAGACCCCCACCAACTACGTTGGTCCTTATGGTTTTTATTGCACCAGTTGCAATTGGTGCTCCCCCCATATAGAGGTCCCTTGACCTTTCCCTTAGTAATCCTATATTGTCGTCAATATCCTCTTTAGGACTGCCTGAATAGGACATCCACCCAATTAAGGATTTTTTTATTGTGTTGGCACCATGATTTCCATAGCCAGAATTTTTAACTTTTTTCGGTTTAAATACATTTAAAATTTTCATTTTTCTCACCTCCTCGCAATAAAAAAAGAAGAGCCTAAACTCTTCTCTTGTAAAAACTCTATTTAATTATCTACTTAGCTTGTATAAGGCATATTGATTTAAGGATATGCCCTCTCTTTCTGCTCCTATTCTTAGGGCAGAATGTAATGACTTTGGAACTCTTATGGTCAAGACTCCATTAGCTTTTTCATCAATTGGCATTGGAATTTTATCCCCTTCTTGGAGTCTTGTCTCAATACTTAATTCTAAGACTTCTTGCATTCTTTCTGACAAAGTTTCTAAGTCGTCAGCATTAGTCTTAGCCTCTGGAATTTCAATAAATTCTCCAATGTAATAAGTTCCACTTTCATCGCTTACTTTTTTAATTACTTGATTGTAAGGTAAATTAATATACTTCTTACTTTCTCTTAAAATATCTTTTTCTAACATGATTATTTAGCAAGTGGTTTTTTTTAATAGACGAGATTAACTCTCGTCTATTATTTTTAATACTTCATCTACCAGGTATTTCTTTACTGGATTTTGTTTTACTAGGGTGTAAATTGGTTTTCCCTTTTTTCTGTAGTTGAAATGGTCTCCCTTTCCTCTTTTTAATTCATACCCTAGGTATATAAGCACTTTATCAATTTCTTTATAGCTTATTCCATTGGGTTGCCGTCTCATCTTCTCTATTATTTTTTCTACACTTGCCATTCCCTCACCTCTTGATTATATGATAGTATATACACTGTCATTTGTCAAGGGCTTTTTATAAAATATTTTAAAATTTTTTTTCTATAAATCTCTGGGCACAATCCTTACTGTTCTTCTACCTCCACCGCTTGTTCCATCAATCTCGTTAGTAGCCTTATTGTATTTATTTTCCCAAAATTCGATTTGTTCTCTTACCTCTGGGAGGTCTGCTCTTCTAAGTTCTCTTGTCCCCACCTTATAGCTTTGGCTTGTCGCCAGTGCAGCCTCTGCATCTAGCCACATATTGAGCCTTTTCTCGATAAATTCTAAGTCATAAAATGGCTTTCTTGTAGTTCTTACAGTCCTTTTGATATTGTCCCCCTCCTTCTTCTAGGTCTTTTATATGTTTGGGTATATCTTTCGGTATTTCCCCTGTTTTTTTCTAGGGCATCAAAGTTAGGGTTAAAAATTTCCATGGCTGCTGTCGCATAGTTTCTACAGTCAAGGGGCTCGTTTCTAACTCCAGGCTTTACAATCCATTCTCCCTTGGGTTTTCCCTTGTAATACCTAATCCTAAAAGATTCCGATGTTATTCCATCAAAAAACTTTTCATCATAGCCCTTTTCTTTTTCAATTGGGAAATGGCAGTAGCCTTCGCCCTCAAATTCTATTTTTAATCGGGAGCTTATACTTGCCTTTCCCTGGTCTACTCCAAGAGAAAACAAGGCAGCTTTTTGTCGATTGTTTCTAGTGGGATTGCTTATAAAAGGCACTCCCTCGCCACCCTTACCCTTAATGGCAAAGATTCTGCGGTGCTCTCTTTGCTTTGTAAATTTATATACTTCTTGGGTGTAATGGCCACCAGAGTCTATACAAGCCGAGGCGATCATAATTCCACTGCCATCGGCAAACTTAAATTCTCTTTTCAAAAACTCGTCCAATTGGATCCATACTGCATCTTGGCCAGGGTCTCCATAAAAGACATTGTAGAGGATTCCCCAAGATTCTTTTCCATGTCCCCATCCAACGACTTCCATTTCCAGCCTGTCGTCTTGGACGTCCACTCCACAAGTTAAGAGTAAGACATCGTCTGGGACTTCGGCATTGTACCTTTCACGTCTTTTTATTAATTCCCCTGCATCTGTATCGTCTGGCTCTTCCCAAGACTCTCCCAGAGCAGTATTTATCCACACCTTTAATTTTTCAGTGGACTTTTTGGCCTCTCGGAAGTCCTCGATTATGTCCTCCCATTTTTTCCAGGGACTGGCGAGTTCATTTAGATGGAAACCTCTTTTCTTAGTGTCATCTCTTTCAGCAATCCAAGCACCCTCTTGTTTCTTCCAGACATTTTCAGGAAATCTTTCCTTGCAGTGCTCACACTCCATGGTCACATCTTCAAATCTTATTTTTGACCACTTGTAGGGCTGTAATCTCCCACACTTGGGGCATCTTACATTCCATTCTTCTTTACTTGAGTCCTCATACTCCAACTCAATCCTTGATAGGTGCTTTATAGTTGGTGTTGACACCATGACGATTTTTCTATTCCAAAAAGTTGTTGTTCTTTTAATTGCAAGGTCCAAAGGGTCCCCTTCTTCCCCTGCTGAGTGTGGGAACCTGTCAACCTCATCTGCAAGTACAATCCTTATCGGTCTACTTGCTAGAGATGATGGTGAGTTTGCCCCCACCATTGTGATGTGGCCCCCTATAAATTTTTTATGGGTAATCGTATTTCCCGAGTTACGAGTTTTTTTGTCAGCAAATTTATCTTTTATGGCAGGAGTATCTCTAATCATTGGATCAAGCCTGTCCTTAGAAAAGGACTCCGCCATTTCCAAGGTAGGTTGTACTAGCATAATTGGAGATGGGTCATAGTCAACATAGTAGCCAATGGTATTGAGTAGCAATTCCGTCTTACCTATCTGTGCCGATGTCATAAGGACAACTCTCTCAGTCTTTGGGTCTGAGATAGCGTTCATAATTTCCCTTTGATACTCGGCTCTTGATGTGTACCACTTACCAGGTTCTGCTGATGACTCTCTTGACAAAAATCTATATTCATCAGCCCAGTCTGATATGGCAAGTTTAGGTGGAGGTGCAAGGACTTTACTTATTGCTTGGAATAATTTTTCCGTCTTGTTCAATCTCCTCTGCCTCCTCTATGTACTTGTCCGACCTAAACTTAACTGGGTCGTAGTCGCTTAGTTCTGTGAGGGCCTCTGAAATCTTTTCTTCCAGGATTTCTTGCAATTCTGGAATATCATCTATGCCTAAAAGGATTGGTGCAGTCTTAGATGGGATTGATAAAAGTTTTGATCTAAAGTTTGACAACATATCTGTCATGACTTCTTCCACAATTTTTGCATCGTGGAGATCTCCTCTCATCTCTCCAAGTATCAATTCAGCCTTTTGCCTCTTTGCTCTTTCGTGCAAAAACTTTTCTTTGTCAAGGCTTGCCTTATCAGAATTATCCTCTGCCTCATTAGTAATTTTAATCGACCTGATATAAGCATTAATAGTTGGCACTAAGTCGTAAGACCCATTTTTTAATTTTGGTATTACTCCCTCTTGTGCCAGTTGTCTTACTCGTCTATCAGTCACACCAATAATCTGACCAATGACTTGAGCAGTAACAACTGTATTTGATAAATCTCCAATTCTTTTTGACATATTCTCACCCCCAATAACTTAGTAGTTTTGTAGAGGACTTAAATCGTGTAAGATTGTGTAAATAAATTATCAGGAGGACAAAAAGCGGTAAAAAACTTTTTGTGCGAACAATAACAAATGGTACATCATTGTTTATAGACCAAAGGATCCGTGTGTGGCAATTAGTGACTTAAGCCCTCTACAAAAATATTAAATTATCATACTGGCTCGCCCACCCACAGCCCTCAATTTGTATGTATTGTCCCCGATGCTGCCCTCGTAAGGTATCAGCATCAACCAATTATTTTTACGTTTGATTTACGTTTGATTTATTTTTCTAAATTGCTTTTATAAGCTTTTAGGTTTTAATCTTCTGTGCTAAGTCCGGTATTTTTAAAAATATCGGACTAACCCCTTCTGTTAATCTGCTTTTTTGCCAATCACTCGTTTTAACTTGTTTTTTCTCGTCCAAGCATAGGATTTGTTTTTGGATAATTTATGGTTTTCACACGATTGTCTCACGATTAAAACCTCTATTTTAAGCCATTCTATTTTGGATTAAATGTGGTTTACTCTCGTTTAACTCTCGTTTTACTCTCGTTTTACTCGCAATTAAAAATCCTAAGCTTTAAACAGTTTTTTCCGTTTATAACTTAGGATTTTATAATCTATTTTCTTTTATTTCACTTAGCAGTAATTTCTCTGCCTAAGTCATCTTTGCTAAATCCCCAAGCATGTAGCCTGAGATTACAATTTCTGCAAATAATATCGGCAGAATAAGTTATTCCAATAGTTTGATTATATTTTATATCTGGTCTGCCACCACAAAAAGGGCAATTTTTAAGTCTATAATTGTTTCTCATCTTTCCCTCTTTTTGATTTAATTTTTAACCCCTTCCACAAATGGCTTAGTTAAGCCTTTGGGTAGGAAGTCCTTTAAAAAATCCCTGTGGCTAGAGATATTTCGGGCTCGCCTCGACCCGCAATTCTCTTAAACTCTCCAAAGTACCTTTTAAAATAATTTTTGATTTGAAAGTGAGTGATTATATTCCATGTGTAGCGTAAGGCGACAATCGGGCACTGTGTAAAGAGTAGTAAGAGATTATCCTTGCAGCCTGCAGACTAACAATCCACTACAAGTATAAAGCCCCCACGATTGGAGACCTTATATCTAAACTCTTACACTACTATAATATCACAGGTCTTACTCTACTCTACTCTACTCTTTTTAAAGCCTGCCCATGTATCTTATAAACGGCTTGGATACTATAGTCTAACCTGTAAGCTATTTCTTCCCACTTCATACACTCGAGATATCGCATCGTCATTATAACCTTGTAAGGTCCATCAAGCTTATCGATAATAGTCTTTACCTTCTTCTTCTCACGGATTAATTTATCAATATCTTTTGTAATTTCTTTTTCTAGGTCTAAGATCCTTATGATTAAGTCCTCTTGTTTATTGCCCTGCTTAGACACCTGGACCACATCAGACTTAATCTGCATACCTTTGACCTGCAACCTACTAGACTTAAGATTATCTAAAAGCCTAAGCTTAGAATTAATTAAGTGGTCGAGATAGATAATCTCCCTAAACTCTTTCTTTGTCATGGCCATTCTCCAAGTCATCTATAATCCAATTAAGGTGGACTCTAGCTTTCTTTAAATCCTCAATGCCATTTTTCTTTTTGTAGCGGATTACATATTTTAAAACATTCCCGATGCAGTAACCCTCGAATCCATCTCCCACACTTGCCTTAATAAGATCAACAGCCTCATAAGGCTCCATCCCTTTTAAGGCATAATGTTTAGAGTGGTGGACGTTGTTGCTAACCTTTATGGTCTTGCCTGCATCAATATATTTGTCATCGTCTCTCAATTTGCTGCCTCCTTAATCCTCCTAATTCTTGCCTTTAAACTTTCTAGGACGTAATTTTGCACGCCCTCTTTTCTTCTCAATGCCTCCATAACGTCCTCGTCTCTTGTGCCCCTTGTCACTAAGTGGTGGATAATAACCTTCTCTTTTTGCCCTTGCCTGTGTAACCTCTTGTTGGCTTGAGTGTATAACTCGTAATTCCAGTTGAGTCCAAACCAAATGACATGATTACCACCCTCTTGCAAGTTAAGTCCGTAAGCACTAGATGCAGGATGGGTCAAAAGCACATTTATCTTTCCGTCGTTCCAATCTTTTTGATCTTCTTTAGTTTCTAACTTCCTATAATTTATTTTATTTTTCTTCAAGGCTTTTTCTAATCTTTCAAAGTCATGCTTAAAATTATAAAAGACTAAAACATTTTTGCCTTGTAATTGTTCCAAGGTTTCCATAAAAGCCTCGATTTTACAATTATGGATCTCATGTACTGTCCTATCCTCGTCATAAACTGCACCATTTGCAAGTTGCAAAAGCTTAGTGGATAAAGCAGCCGCCGAAGTGGCATCGATGTAGTCCTCGTTTTCGATTTCTAAAACTGCATCTCTTTCCATCTGCAAATAAGCCTTTTCTGCTTTGGAGTCCAAAACCACTGGGATAATATTGTCCGTACATTCTGGCAATTGTAAATAATCATCAGCTTTCATAGAAATGCAAATATCCGATATTTTTTCTGTAACTTCCTTTTGGGTAAATTTCCTTGGTTTATAATTAAATCCCATATAGTCACCCTCGAAGTAGGCATTTCTAAAACTATAATAAGATGGACTAAGCCTCTTGCCCTCGTCAAGCAAATAAACCTGGGACCATAAATCCAAAAGTCCGTTGGGACTCGGTGTCCCTGTAAGTCCAACTAATTTTTTGATGTGTGGCTTGATGGATGCCAAAGCCTTAAATCTTTTTGACTGATGATTTTTAAAACTAGAAAACTCATCGCATACCACCATGTCAAAAGGCCATGCGTTTTTATAATAATCAACAAGCCAAACTACATTATCACGATTTATGATGTAAACATCGGCAGGTGTATTTAAGGCTTTAATTCTTTGCTTGGCACTTCCAAGAACTGTGGAAAATCTCAAGAATTTTAATTCGTCCCATTTCTCAATCTCGTTTTGCCAAGTTGCCTCTGCCACCTTTTTTGGTGCTATGACTAAAACCTTGTTGATTTTAAATTGGTCATACATTAATTTTTTAATTGCTGTCAGAGAAATCAAAGTCTTACCCAAACCCATGTCAAGGAATAAGCCTAAATTTTCTGTATCTAAAATTCTATCTACGCAATAATTTTGGTACTCATGTAATTCCATTCAAAAACACCTTCACATCTTCCAGGCCATAAAGTAAATACACCTCATGCCCTAATTCTTTAAATCTTCTACGCTGTAATTTTTGTAAAGCCGATGGGCGACCTTTTTTGGTTTTCAACTCCACAAAATAAATCCTCCCACCTGGAAGAAAAATTATCCTGTCTGGCACACCAGAATTTCCTGGCGACACAAACTTATAAGATCTCCCACCAAGTTTTTTCACATTATCATTTAGAAATTTCTCTATGTCTTTTTCTAACAATTGTCTCTCCTCAAATATTTTTATGGAAACCAACTCTTATATATTATTAGTTAACCCTAAAATATAGAAAATATAGATATTCTAGGTGTATATATAAGCCTATATTTTCTATATAACCTATATTTTTATACTCTATAGGAATTAATGTTATTTGGTTTCCAAAGTATCTCAACTTATGATATTTACTAACTTTTCACGGCAACCAACTTTTTATACTTGGTTTCCACTCCCTTTTTTATGGAAACCAACTTTTTTTGCTATGGAAACTTTCTTTTTGGACTTGGTTTCCAAAATTTTTTAAAATCGCCTATAAAATTTTCTATAATTTCTATATTTAGAAAAGTTTTAAAATTTTATAGAAGTTGGTTGCCATAACCTCTCAATACTTGATTATTACTAATTTTAAACGGCAACCAACTATTTATTTAATTCAGCCTTGTTTTTCATATTTTTTCGGGTCATAAATGATAACACGACTTCTTTCAAAACCTTTTTGCTTACCAAATGCTCCATAATATCTTGGATTTTTATTTCTAACCCAACCTTGGATTCCCGTCAAAATACTATTTAATTCTATGGAGTCTCGCTTTTTAAGATACTTTAAATCTCCGCCAAGGCACACTTGCCAAATCTCAGCAATACAGACTTTCTCTCTTTCTACAAGTTCGATTTCCTCACTCGCCTTAAAGGATCCCGCCATAAAAGCCCTCTGGTCTCTCGGCTCTAAGCTATACCAGTTCTTAGGGATTTTCTTATTGAGAAACTCGACAATCATACCTTCCTTTGGGTCAACATCCCTGTATAAGTCTTGCATTTCCTCAGCGATAGCCTGTGCCTCATCTGATAGAATTAAATCTTCCCCAAGCACAAAATAAAAGTGAGCCTCTGCCCAAATTTGGTCTATCTCCCCGTCCAGGTCCTTAAAAATATCCTTAGTCGGTGGTATCTCGCCAACTCTTACTGGCCAGAATCTTCTTGACCCAGTAGCATCTTTCAAAAAGCTTTCGGAGTTAGTAGACCCAAAAAAGACACATCTTCTCGGGTACTTGTTAGTCCTCTTTCCATAAGCCTCTCTATAAATATCGTGAGTCTTTGAAAGGAATTGTTTAACAGTTTCCGTCTCTGACTTGGTAAGTGCAGACAACTCTCCTACTTCGTTTATGAGGGTCCCCTGGATAAGTTCTGCAGCCTCTTTGCCCTCAAAGGAGTACAAACTATCACTAAACCATTCTCGGCCTAATTTCGCAAGGAAGGTGGACTTACCAATCCCCTGAGGTCCAGAGAAAACAATCATGGTATCGTACTTAACACCCTTGGAAGAAAAGGCTCTTGCAATAGCAGCTTGTAAAGATTTTTTCATTATCTCCTTGGTGTAGACATTCTGTTCTGCTCCGAGATAGTCGTGTAAAAGACTTCCAATTCTTTCTTTTCCATCCCATTCAAGTCCTAAAATATATTCCTTGACTGCGTTTCTGCGGTTGTTAAAGGCTACAACTGTTAGGGCATTTTCTATCTTGTCTCTGCCTGTAATTCCATATTCTTTTTCCAGTCTTAAAGCCAACTGGGCATCATCAACATCGGACCACATTCTGGTCTCGTCTCCTTTTTCCCAAGGCAGTGGCAGTTGTACCATGCCCCTGTTGGCAAACTCGTCAAGAAAAATCTTTCCCTTAAACTTGGGGTCGCTCTCAAGTATCAAGGTTATATTGGCCATGGTCTTTTCATAATTTCCCTTGCCATCAACTGTGAGGTGCTTTCGCCATTCTCTGTCAGCAAGTTCAGACTCTTCAACTTCTTCACTGGACTCAGAATTGGGCTCAGTGGATTCCCCCTCGATGACGTCAAAATAGCTTTGGTACTCCTCTTGTCTCTCACGATTTAAAAGGTCAACAACCTTTCCGTCATTTCTAGCCAAGTCTTTCATTGCCATGGTCGATGGCAAAGTTGCAACGGGAGTTCCCTCCGCCGCTTCTTCGTCCAGGTCTCCAAACTTATGGAGCCTTACAAGGTCCCAAGCATTAACCAGTTGACCACCGCAGGGATCCGTAGCATGGTGAGAAAATAAGAATTTCCCATCTTCGTAGATTATCGCACCACCAGTAGTTGACCCTTGCAGATAGGTAAATCTCTTGTCATCGTCTGTCTGGTCATAGGCCCTTGGGATAAACTCTTCCATAGCCGAGTAAATATCATAAGTCCTACAAAAAGCCCCGATAATACCTGGCTTAGTAGTAGGGTCTTTCTGCTTAGTGATATCTCGTCTGTGGTCAATATCCACTCCAGGGACTTGTGGCCAAGATGATATATCTCTCCAGTCTTCGTATTTACCAAGCACACCATCAGCCGATAAAAGAGGCTTGTCCTCGTACCTAAAGACATAAGTTGAGTCACTAGAGCAAGATGGCCAGTACATAAGTCTTTCTGGCTCAAAGGTAGTAGGGTCAGCCATGTGGATGCCAATTTGCTTTGCCATGTACCTTGCAATAGGCTCATACTCATCGGCAGATACAGACCTGCTAAGCGGTAAGATTATCCTAAGCCTTGGCTTGTAGTCTGCGTGCTTTCTAGTGGAGTAAATGACATAACCACAGCCCAAAGTCATTACTTTCTTAATTACATTTTCTGTCTCTCCTGCAGCAATGTTGTCAAAGTCCAAGGTTATTAAGTCCCTGGACTCGACATTGTGGGCCTTACGTCTTACACCCTTTAAAGCACCACCGACAAATCCACCAACGTCTTTGAGATCATCTTGCTTAGACTTCGGGAGTTTTAAATATTCCTCCAAGGTCTCTGATGACCTGACGGGGGTCTTTAGTTTTTTTATAAAATCCGAATAATTAATCTCTTGTCTTTGCCAATTAGTTGACTTCCTACTGGCACCTACAGAGATAATTATTTTTCCGTCGTTAATCATCTATAATCAGTCCTTCATGTAGTAGTCACTCTCAAATCCTGCCCCCCTTAAAATCAATCCAGGTGCCCATCTTATATCACAAGATAAGACGTCATTAATCTCGTCAATGGTATATTCCTTGTCAGCTTCCATGACGACCTCATCGTGTATGTGCATAACAACCTGCTCAAAAGGATATTCCTTGTAAAGATTTAAAAGGGCATACGCTAAGCAGTCACGGGCGATAGCTTGTACACAGTTTTCCGTAAGCTTGCCCCCATAAGTGGACTCTTCCGAGAATTTGCGATTTACACCAATCCCCATAAAGTGGACTGCGTATTTGCCAAATTGGTTTTCCTTGAGGTGTGGTTTTGGATAGTAAAGACTTCTGCCAGATGGCAACTTTATGGCCAAGTAGGATAGACCATAAATCGGGTCAATCTCTAAAGACAAATCCAAACACTTAACTCGTCTTGGCTCTCCAGTCTGTACAACACTTACTGCTGCATTTTCCAAGTCATACCAAAAACGGACTATATTTTTATTAGCTTGTCGCCATCTGTTTTTAATGTCCTCTAACTCCTCATCATCAAGACCCATCTTGTCGGCACCCATGGCTTTAAGGGCACCAACTCCACCTTGATAACCAAGAGCCAACGTGGCTACCTTACCTTTTTGCCTAAGTGCATACTCGGGATTGCCCTTTTTAATTTTTTCAATAGGTACACCAAACATTTGAGATGCTGTCGCTTCATAAATTTTTCCGTGAGAGGCAAAAACTTCATTTACCCAATCTTCTCCTGCAAGCCATGCGATAACTCTTGCCTCAATGGCAGAGTAGTCTGAAATTATAAATTTTTTCCCGTCACAAGGTACAAAGGCAGTCCTTATTAGTTGACTTATAGTATCGGTCACATTGCCAAAAAGCATCTCCAGTAATTCCTTGTCCCTAGCTTTTACGAGATCCCTTGCAAGGGATAAGTTCTCGATGTAATTTCTTGGCAAGTTTTGGACTTGCACAAGCCTACCTGCCCATCTACCAGTCCTATTTGCCCCATAGCACTGGAGTAGTCCTCTCATTCTGTGGTCCTCGCAAGCACAGTCAATCATGGAGTCATACTTTTTAAGGCTTGTTTTAGATAACTCTTGTCTCAACTCCAAAAACTCCCTAACCTCATCAGGCAGATCATCTCTTGCAAGTAGGTCAGCCACAGTTGCCTTTCTCACATTGTCGACTTCTGGAAAATACTTTTGTAGCCAAGGCAGAATTTGAGCCACTGAGTTAGGGTTATCAAGTCCAGATATCTCCTTGGCTCTCTCCACTTGCTCCTCTGTGAGTAAGTCGTTGATGGCGATTGCCCCTTTTACAAGGTCAAAGTCTACCTCAACTCCCGCCGCATTAGCCTCGTCAGATATTGCCCAGATGACTTGTTCACTTCTTGGTACCGGGATTGACTCCAGCCTTTTGTAGATTTCCATCTCTGTAACTACGTCTTGGCGACAATACTCAATAAATAAACCCCATTTTTCTTTGTCATGACTCGGTAGGTTTCTAGTCCTGCCACCATTGGCCTTTGTAGGCCTACAAGGCACACAAAAATACCTAATAAGAGCCTTGCCAGTCCTTAGCTTTTGCTTTTCTTCTGGGAGTCCAATAGCCTCTCCTGTAGCTGCAAGACCTGCAGGGTAGCCGAGATACATCGCATGAAACATAGTGCAGTGCCAAGCAATCCTGTCTCCAACATCAAGACCATAAGTCTTAAGACAGTTGTACTCAAAGGCAGCATTATAGGCATGCTTGATAACCTCATCATCTGCCATAGCCTTGATGACCTCATCAGGGATCTTATTTCCTGCGGTTAAGTCCACCACCTCTACTGGACCAAAGTCTATGGAGTAGGCAAAAAGCAAAATGTCAAAAGTATGGTCAAGGCAGTACTTGTACAGTCCAGACTTTCCAAGGTCAACCTCTGAATAGGTTTCAATATCTATGGATAAATCTTTCATTTTTCACCTCAATCTATTTTCTTTAATTCGTACATTTCGTTTTTAATTTCTATAAGATACTTGGGCTGTTTTAGTTTTAACTCGTCTTTTTTGTAGTCAAGAAATACAAGACCTGCAAGAAATAATAAAATTGCTAAAACTGTTGCTATTATCATCTTATCTTCGTTTTTCATTTTTCCCACTCCAATCTTTGACCACATTCATGACAATATTTTTGCACTTGATTTCCATCTAAATGACAACCACACTTAGGACACTTGCAAATGTAAAAATCTCTTCCATGGTATCTACCTTCGTACTCTATAACTTTTAATGATTTTGGGATCTCAACATCATAAGTATCTAAAACGTTTAAAATCCCTGTTTTCACTCTATCCGATATAAACTCAGCCGTTTCTTCTCTATCCACTACATCGCTCATATCTTTCTTAGCGTCTACTACCATCGTTGATAACGCAAATCCGATACAGTCAAAAACTGCGGTTTCCCAATTATCGACAATCCAATTTCTTAAATCCTCTTGAGGAGTTTCAAAATCTACTGCCATTCTTCATCCGCCCCAAAACAAAAGCTTGTTATTAAGCTCGAATCATCATTTTCATCTTCTCTTTCAGGTATTGATGTACTTGCAAATTTGCAAATTATATCGAATAAAGCTTGTCTTAGTCCTTCTTCCAGTTCTAAGAAATCACAATAATTTGTGCTGATGAGACATTTTTCTGATTTATTAATAGCAGCTAGAATTTTAGTGCCACTTTCGATACAGAAATCAGAATCATCTTCTACAACTTTAAAATCTTTACCATGATAAAAACTTAAATTATCTATTGCTTCTTTAAATTCTGAAATTTTCATTTTTAACCCCCATTAAATAATTGGTATGCTACCCTTGTATAACCCATGTTTTTTCAGTTTTTTAAGAGTTGCTACCTGCTTCTTATTAATTGTTTTATAAACTATAAAATGTTCAGCACAATTCCCCCATACCGAAACACTTTTTGTAATCCCTAATAGCCATGTTAGGTAATCACAATAGTATTCTCTAGGACACATATCTTCTATTTCTTGCTTGGTCTTGTTTAATTTCTTGCAAGCTAGGTCTAATGCCTTTCCTTGGTGAGATGGTACTGCATATTCAACTGTCCCATCTTCTAAAATCAAAACTTCTAGGTAATTTATAAATGTTTCTTGGTGTTTTTTTATATCAAACTTGGAGCATAAGTTGTATTTATCTTCCAAATTCTTATTTACCATTCTTCATCCATCCCAAAATAAAAACTTGTTATTTTGCTTCTTTCTTCTCTTCCATCTTCGGCTAGTAATTCATCATCAAGCATATTTTTAATTTCTTTTTCTACTTCTCCCAAATCTGCTTTTTCTTTTGTGCTTTCGTATTCTTCATTAGCCATCCACATATCAACTTCATAAGTAAATTTGCATTTAACTTTTTTCATAAAATCACTCCGTTCTACTCCGTTTTACTCAACTCTTCTCAACTTTTTTATAGCAAAATATGGGGTCGCAAATCACGACCCCATCCTTAAATCTTAGTATGGTAGACCTGTTAGAGGGTCAATTCCACCTGCACCTGTTTCGTCACTTTCGATGGCACTAAATGCCTTATTAGCATCAAAGCTAAATCCTAGAGCCTCATCGTCCTTAACTTTTTGGATCCCATTAAGGCCTAAGCCAATACCCTTAGATTGATTGTTGTAAGCGTAGATTGATAGTGCTACATGACCCCAACAGCCAGAGTAGACTTGTGACCTATCCATAATTGGTTGGACTCTAGTATCCATTACAGCAGGTGGGTAGTTTTCTCCTGCTGATGCTGTAAACACCCAGTGACCTTGACATTCTGGACCATAAGCTTGACCTGTTGGAGATGCACCATCGCCATCATGCACAGGGATCTTTGGTTGGATAACTCCCTTTAGCTTTCCGTCTTTTTCTGACTCGATTTCTGCCTTAATTGCAGCCATTAAGTTTTTATAGCCTTCTGTGTCTGTCTTTGGTAGCAGACAAGTAACTGAGTACTTCTTTTGTCCTTGTTGGTTTTCCCTTGGGTCAAACACTGCCACGTATGATAATCTAACTAAACTTGTTGTAAATTCTCTTGCCATTTTAAAATCTCCTTTATTTTTCTAAATTTTCAAATCCTAAATCCTTAACGTAAGGATCTCTCTTGTCGCTTTCTTCTACTAGAGTTGGCTTTCCTTGAGGCTTAACAATTTGACCCTTTAGGATTTCTCCAAACTCTTTCTTACCAACTAACTTTTCAAGCTTTGATAGGCTAAGTGGCTTTCTTTCATAAAGCATAGCCTCGTCAAATCCTTTCTCTTGTAAAATCTCAAAGGCTTTGTCTTGGTCAGCAAAGGCACGATTTGACCTGCCCTCAACCGCTTTATAACCTGGTATCTCTTCGCCTGCTAAGATACTTCTTAAAGCCTCTTCTTCCAGGTCTTTTATCCAGTCGATTAGTCCAATAGACTCTTTAAGATATTTGGATATATCCTCATTGGATATCAAGGCTAAGTCCTTTTCCATTACTGGCTTTAGTTCCTCGACAGCCTCAAACATCTTACTTGCCCTTGCAGGACACCTGGATTTTGCCTTACAAAATTTACAATGCTCTCCCTCTTTTAAATCATCGGACCCATGATAAGCCTTGTCTGCAATAGGTTTTACACTATCTCCAAATTTTAAGAGGTCATCGATGCTTAGTTCCCAATCAAGTATTGAGTCCAGTCTCGGTTGGATAATTGTAAGCCTTATATTTTTGATGTCGTAAAACATTGAGTAAGCATTGTAAGCACCAAGACCATATAGCATAAGTTGAGGGTTTTCTTCGGGGCTTACTGGGACTCCCTTGCCATACTTAAGGTCTATAACTTGCATAGTGTCGCCATAAATCATGATGCAGTCGCAAGTCCCAAACCCCTCTGGCACCCATGGGGAAAAGTCCACTCTCTCCTCGATGTTGACATATGGTAAGTCCTTATAAGCTAGTGCCCTTTTTTTGATCTCGTCGAAGTAGAGGTCAGTGTACTTATCCATCTCATCCTGCCAGTATTCTGAGGCCTTGAACTTATCCATAGCAGCCTTAAACTTCTTAGGACCAATCCCTTTCAAAAAATATTTTTGAAGTTTTAACTCTGCCACAGAGTGGGCAAGTGTCCCCTCTTTTGCATATTCTGACCCCTGGTCCTCAAAGTTTTCTTCAAGGACCACAGAGCCAGGACAATTTATCCACCTGTGGGCTCCACTTGCAGATAGCTTTGCGTGTACGTCAGGCATTAGATTGTGCCCCCAATTTCCCTAAGTTTTAGGGCAAAGGCATTGTATTGGTCCTCTTTTAAATCTGGTAAGCTTGCAAGACCAAAGTCCTTGATTAGGTTACCAAGTTCAGTCCTCTTGCCCTCTCTTGCAAGGTTGGCACAAGCAACTTGTATTTGCTCAAAAGTGTAAGCAGGTGTTTCTGTTGGCACTGTTTCCTGTGCAGGTGCTTGTGCAGGTTCTTCCTTGGTTTTTTCAACGCTTTCAGCCTTTCCTTGTGCAGGTGCTTGGGCAGATTCCCCCTTTGGGAATGTGCTTGCAGGTGCTGTCATTGGTGCAGTCATTGGTGCAGTTTTTAGCTCATCAAGGCTCTTTAGTCCTGATGCTGCATTTGTGCATTTGTTAATCCATGCAAGCCTTTCTAAGGCTCCTAAAAATCTTTCCTCGAATGATATTTTTACATTAATTTCCATAAAATCCTCCTAATCTTCTATATCCTCAACAAATACTGGGTATTTTTCCTTTAAAATATCTAACATCATACCTGCCAACTCTCTTATTTGAGGGTGGGCTGCCTTATCAAGTCTTAGTTTTAAAAAGTGTCTTAACTCTCTAAAATTCATGGTCATAACCAGTGTTGTAGCAGTGCAATTTGGTAAAATGTCCCTTGCTTCTTCTGGTTTAAGACCTTTAGCTATCAAAATTTGATAGGTATATTCAATTCTTATTAACATGTCCTCTGCAAATGATCCCTCGAATCTATCTCCTGGTATAAATTCGATGTCGTCATATTTGACATACCTTGTAGACTCTTGAGAGTAGCTTGCAAGTCTGTGCCTTACAATCTCATTAGCTATGGCACGATTAGTTCTCACTTTAAAAGTAAGACTTCCGTGCTCCAACACACTCTCATGACCTCTCTTGATTATCATCCTGATAAATTTCTCGTTCTCGGGATATCCCTTAGGCTCGGATTGATAACAAACCCTGCCTGCGATTTCAATCTTTTCTGTTAACTCCTCGTAAGATTGAGGGTTTAATAACTCAACTTTTTGTTTTCCTATTCTCATACTTCCTCCACTGCCCCGATATGTTTTGTAGCAATAAGCGTCTTTCCACCTGCACCCTCGATAGTTATAAAATCTGAAGTTAAAATTTCTCTCTTCGCATCTTCCAGATTTTTTACAGGGCCAAACCTACTAACGATTGACCCATAAGCAATCCATTGGTTATCTATTACAAATCTAAAAATCTTTTTTCTCTCTTCCATTTTATCCTCCATTTTTTTATCCATTAGATCTTCTAACTCCATTGCAGGCTTCCAACAAATCCCTGGTACATAGTCCATGAGATCCACTGCAAACTGCCTATAAACCTCTGGAATGTAGTCCAAGTGCTCCCACTTCCAAGTCTGCCTTAAATTCCCATCTCTCCTACTCGCAAACCAAGTGCCGCCTTTATTGGTCAAATACTGCTGCTTACCATCAGTAGTTATCAAGCCTGGTAGGGGCACGATAAATCTTTTTGACATTTTTCTAAATCCTTTCTCTGTGATATACTAAGAGCAAATATTAAATTATTTTAAGTCCTTGAGTTTTAGCCGACCTGGGACTTTTTTCTTTGCTCTTCAATCCATGCCTGTGTTTGCTCGATAACATTGCCGGTGCAAGCCTGTAAGCTATCATCCCACCTAACATCTATAAAAAGTTTCGGTAATCTGGGATTTATAAAGACTACTGTAAAAATTTCCTCTTCGTTGTTGTAGCCAATCCCCATTACGTCGTTACCAGTTAAGTCCTCAATGATCCTTTGGTAAAAATTTATGCTTGCTATTCTTGGACTCTCGATGTCCAATAAGTCAAAGCTTGACTCAATATTTTTGGATATACTCATCTTTCCACCTCTCAAAATTGTCGACTTTCTGCGACTCTCATCCCTAAGATTAGACCTTTCAATTCGCCATCTTCGTAGATCTGGCAAAAGCTTATATCTCCTAAAAGTTCTTTGGATAGTTTCAGCTCATAGCCCTTGTCAAACCATTTAAGTCTTTTCTCATCTAGGTATATGCTATGACCTTCTTTTTCTGTCTCAAGTTTTATAAGATCCTTAGAATCTATATGAGGAGACCTTGTAATTTTAGTAACTGCTAAGCCTTCTCCTGCTATGGCTTTAAACCAATCAAATTGATGTTTTTTAAAGTTAAAGGGATTTTCCTTTGGTATGGCCCAAATAGATATTCCGTCAGTTATCCAATCATATTTCCCATCGTCAATATCCATGTTAATAACTTGATTATTATCCTTTTTTAGATAAATCCTTATAAACTCGTTATATACTTGCCTTAGCTTCATTTATTTCTCCTTTCTTTCTAAATTGTTTATCTTTTCCACAACCTTGCTTATATTTACTCCAGTCTTTGTCAGTTCGGAGTCGTCAAAAATCAATTTATTGTTGTTGAGATAAAGTAGATTTGCCCTGCTTACCTTTACCAGGTTATCCAAGTCAAAATTTGTCTTATCCCCATCGGCAAAGATAACTGCTTCGTTTTTCTTAAGCTTTTCTCCGTGCTTCTCCTCGTACAAACATCGATGGTACAATGCCCACTTATTAGGCTCAGCAATTTTTATCAATTTGTAGCCGCCCTTATCTATTCTTGTAGATCCCAATGGTCTATGGTTTTTGGGTATCTGACCTTTTTTAAACCAAGTCTTTTTGACCTTTTCTTTAGTTTCATCAGACATTTCCCTTCCCTTGTTCCAAGGCACATCGCCTTTTCTGTAACACCCAGAATTGGGGATAACTTTTTTGGGAATCTTGTACTTATTCCTTACGTTTTGCAGATTTCTAATCGATACATCAAAACCAAATTTTTCCTTTACCATCTTCGATATTTCTTTATTTTCATAAAAAGGATAAATCTCTCTAATAAATTCGATTTCTTCTTCCGACCATTTGTGTACCGCCATCTTATCCCTCTAGCATCTTCGGGACTGCCCTAGAAACATCTATTTTTTCATCTCTAAATTTTTCCGCCTTTAGAATTACATGGGCATTTGAGATTATCTGCGTTGATACCTCAGTAATTGTCCTAGCTCTGTTCATTTCCTCGACCAATTCATCGCCCTTTAATTCCTCATCGCTTAGCCTTTCCAACTCTGCAAATAAGTGATTATTTAAATCTCCTAAAGTATTCTTCATAGGCATCTTCCTCCTCTTCCTCTGCCATAAGGTCTACATCGTCAAATAGGTCTGGATAAATCTCCATATCTCCTAAAATCCTTTTAAATAGATAATCATAGACCTTTCTCTTCTTGATAGCATCGTGGTCAAAGTCATCATTTAAAATCTCTTGCAGGTCCTCTATAAATCCGTAACAATTTGTTACGTTATTAAGGGCATGCTTGAGAATAGACTCCGTTTGAGCATTTACAATGTCGCAAACTTTTTGTAAATTAATCGTCATTTAGATCACTCTCCTTGACAAAAGTCCCATCAATTATCCTGCCTTTTCTGCCTTTGATTTCTTCATAGGCACTTTCCACGCAGTTTTTAAGGTTTAATTGATTTTCTCCTGCCACAATCATAATCACCATTAGTAAAAAAATAATAGTATGAGTGGTATATCCAAGTATTAGGACCTCTTTAGTAGCCATCATTAAATTAATGATTTGTTCTGCCTTGTCAGGTGCCCCATAGTGTCCCACTGTGTTTTTACTATCAATCTCAGCTCTATTAAAGGCCCTTTCAAAATCTCCCTTCCCTTGAATCAAGTTGCCAACTACAAGGGTTACATAGACATCGCCGATACTGTCGATAATCTTATCCTTGTCATTTTTGGATAGTCCAATTATTAGTTCCGCCACTTCTTCAGCAGTTTTTATTGCCTGCCCATCAACTGTGCCTTTTTTGTGCAGGTCTCTCCATCTCGCCCAACTTATAATTTTCTCGTCTAAATCTTTTATCATTTGTACTTCCACACCTCCGTCATTTTTACTAAGCCGTATTTGACCTCTTTTTTAAGGACTGTGATTTTAAAATTCTTAGTTTGGACTAAGAAAAATCTCTCATAAATCTCTATGACTTCTCCTTCAACAGTTTTTAAATATCTAATTTTATTGCCAGTTTGGTCTGGATAAAAATCAATGCGATATCTCTTGCCTACTTGTATATCATTGACCCTCTTGTCAATGGCAAGCATTTCCTCTTGTCTTTTATCTGCCAGTACTTTGTCTTTCTTGGCTTGTAACTCTCTTTCTTTTTTAATCTTTTTTAAGAGTTTATTTTGTTCTGCTTCGATTTCTTCCAGGGATTTTCCAAAAAGGGAATTAAATCTCTCATAGACCTCTGGAGTTAGCTTAACGATGTGGCCATTTTTAACCATGGATATAAAACCTGGAGCCACCCCACAAATCTTGGCAACCTTATTGTTAGTCCCACAAACCCCTATTAGTTGTTGGACTCTGGCAAGAAAGACTGTATCAATAATTATTTTCTGCTTTGCCATTAAATCATCCACCCAAAAGATGAGTTGCTAATCTCCACCATCTTTAAGAGGGCGATGCAGATAAACCTAAGTACCACTGTGTAGATGCTGTATGCAATTGTTAAAACACTTACAAGGACAATAGCCATCAAGCACAAGCCGATAAGTCGTCTAAGAGTAAGTTTTAGGTTTCTCCCACTAAATTTAAGCCTCATCATATTTGCCTCCGTCGCTGAGTACCCTTACCAGGTCATAAGCCGATGTGCTTATGGCATTTCTGAGTTTTAAGTACTCGTTTTTCCAATAATCTTTTTCGTTCTCAACTTTCTTAAATTCGATAAGCGAGATCTCGTTTAAATCTTTTCTTCCTAATTTCTCGATGTTTTCAATTTCCCTTATGGAATACTTACAGCCTTGCAGGTCCTTAACTCGATGGATAACCCCATCCTCTTCCAATCGGATAATTGATGTTTTTGTATATCCCCACCTTTCGGCGAGTTCATCTCTCGTCAATAGTGTTTTCACTTCTTTTCACACTCCCCAGCGTTACTTATTCGCATATTATGCGACAAAGTTGCTAAAAAAAATTGAATTGACTTCTTCCAAAGATAGATTCAAAATTTTTGATATTTTTTCAGCGTCACTTATAGTCAAAGTATCTCCCTCGCTATTCATCTTGCGATATAGGGTAGACCTATCCATCTCGAGGTTATCGGCTAAATCCTTGACACTTAAGCCATTCTCAATGATTTTACCTCTTAACTTATTGATGTTTACCATTCTCTCACCACCTTTTTTTATCATTCGCATTTCGTGCGACTAATTTAATTATAGCATGGCAAATTTTTATTGCAAGACTTTTTTTGCACAATTTGCGAAATATTTTTTAAATTTGCGTTTAAGTGTTGCAAATATGCGATAAATGTCTTATAATATAATCATCAAGAGAAAGGAGGAAAAGACTTGTCAGTAGGAGAAAGAATTAAACAAAGACGGCTAGAACTAAATTTGTCAGTAGATGAATTGGCTCAAAAACTCAATAAAAACAGGGCGACAATTTATAGGTATGAAAATAACGATATAGAAAATATGCCAACATCAGTGCTAGAGCCTCTCGCAAAAGTCTTACGAACAACCCCTGCCCACCTCATGGGATGGGAAAAAAGTGACGATGTAGACTTGGAAAAAATACCAGGTATCATCACACCAGTCCAGATGAAAAGAATCCCAATACTTGGGACGATAGCTTGCGGAGATCCAATATTTGCCCAAGAAAATTATGATGGCTACTTTATGATAGACAAAAATTTACCTGAGGCAGATTTTATTTTAAGAGCAAAAGGCGACTCAATGGTAGAGGCTCACATCTTCGACGGAGATTTAGTTTTTTTAAAGAAAACCAATGACGTAGATAACGGACAAATTGCAGCAGTCCTAATCGACGATGAGGCAACTCTTAAGAGGGTCAATAAGTACGAGGACACAGTGGTACTCCAACCTTGTAACAAAAATTACAAGCCAATAATCGTCCAAGACAAAGACGATAAACAAGTCTTAATACTTGGCGAGATGGTGGGAGTCTACTCAAAGAGATCAAGTTAATAGAAGCACAGACTAAAATAGTTTGTGCTTTTATATAAAATATAAGGAGGTTTAGAATGATAAAAGGCAGAGTAAAATTTTTGGATAAATGGCCAGACTGGGACGACTCAATTCACGAAGATGAGAAACAAATAGAAAGACAGGGTTGGGCAATGAACTACCCTTTTACATTTGAGATTGACCAAGAAAATAGATGTGGAAAATTCTCAAGCACTACTGGTGTGCCCTACTACGAGACCCATCTTGACTCTTGCACCTGCAATGATTTTATAGAAAGGCAAAAACCCTGTAAGCACATTTACAGACTTGCAGTTGAGTTGGGGCTAATTGAGATAATAAAACGTCAAGGCGGTAGCTACGACAAGAAAAAATTAGACGAGATAAAAAATTCTGATGACATCGACTCCCAACCAGACCAAATAAAAAGACAAAAAAGTGCCTTAAAATGTAAAATCATTGAGTTAGACAAGGAAAATAAAAAAGCACTATTTAAAGGATCGGGCAAAAATCCTTATGAGACTACACTAGATACTTGCACCTGCAGGGATTTTGTTGTAAGAAACTTACCTTGTAAACATATTTATAGGTTAAGAATGGAACTTGAAAACCCAAACATATCCGAAGAAGTCAAAGAGTTTGAATCTAACCACTTCGATAAAGAATATGCGAAAGAAATTTTTAAAAATTTTAGTAGAGATGCTGCTTATGACTTTATTTATACTTTAAGCTATGATTGGGTATCATCTAAAAAATTAGAATCAGATGATTTTAATGAGTTAAAAAAATCAGAATTAGTCAATACAACATCAGATTTAAAAGTCGTTTTAAACTTTCTGAATAAAAAAGAGTTAACCTCAATTTGTGATGACCATGAAATACCCTATAAATCTAATACCTTAAAATCCGACCTAGTTAATTATTTAATCGAAGGATTAGATACAGAAAGCGTGGAAAATCTATCACAAGAAATACCAATGGCTATCAGACGAGATCCAAAAGTAGAAGAGGTCTTTGGATCTGTAAAGCATTTTTATCACAAATTATATCCTTTGGAACCTCAATTTTAAACAAAAAAAATAGGAGACGTGACAAGCACATCCCCTACCATAGTGAATATAACAATTAGACAACAAGTCTAATATACTATTAGCCCCTTTGACCCTGCAGAGGTCAAAAGGATATGTGCCTAAAGCACTAGTATAAAGTCATTATATCACACTCCCCAGTGTTACTCCAGAATTTTAAAATTTTATAAGGAGCAAGATATAATGAATATAACAGTAAGACAGCGAGAAAATGGCAAATGGCAGGCCATTGTAAGCTATAAAGATAAAAAAGGAAAATGGCGTCAAAAGCCAAAAGGTGGCTTTGACAAGAAAAAAGATGCCAACCAATGGGGCAACTGCTTATTGCTCCTCGCAACCCCCGCAGGGGCCTTACTTGATTCGGTTAAATT
>OHAU01001189.1_pt1 | contig 32174 bp, 25 predicted proteins | sample 1577181 | NCBI WGS metagenome assembly OHAU01 (sample SAMEA3541472, study PRJEB24748) | human gut metagenome | biome: human gut; feature: human-associated habitat; material: faeces | place: China | collected 2012 | reverse complement strand
TTGCCTATTGCACCACAACATAGAAGGGACGTGCCTTTGGCACGTTTCACATGCGGCTGGCAATCAGTCTGTTGCGATGCTACGTGCCGAAGGCACGTCCCTACGCCAGAGCGTTTCTGACGCCGGTTTCATCTAAGTTAATAGCATAGAGGCACGCCTCTAAGGTGTTAGATGTAATAGGTTTATTGTCAAGCTTTTGTGGCGTGCCAAAGGTGTGCGGCTTCTCTATGCCGGAGATGTTGATTCCTGTGAGTCTTGAGGATCGGCTCCCTTACCTGAAAAAATTGCCGGAGTATCTTTTTTCAACTTAAGTTGAGAGTGATGCCGAATTTTCTGCCTACTTTTGCCAATAAAACAAATTGGCAAATGGTAAATCGAATAATCAAATCAATATTGTGTCTTGCGATGACGGTGCCTTTTATGGCATTCGCTCATACCGGCATTACGAATCTTTCGGGCAAGGATGAAATCGCTCTTGCTCCAATGCTGATAGAGGAATACTGCCCGTCGGATAATTTTTCCGCACATGAATTTGAGCTGCGCGCAAGGCAAGATGTGGCCGCCCGAAGCACCGACAGCGACGATTATTTCCATGCGGTTCTGTCGAAAAGCGGCACTTTAGGAGCTGTGCTCGGTGAAAAGATCTACGAGATAGAATCCATAGCGGTTGAAGGGCCGATGAATGAGGCTGATTTCAATACGTTGTGGAAAGCTACATTCAATGGTCATCTGAAAAATATCGACCTTCAGAAAGCTACGGTAGAAAACGGTAAAATCCCCGACAAGGCCCTGTTTCATATTGACGCACAGGTCAACTGGGAAACTATGGTGATAACCACTACATGGCTTGAAAAGCTGATTCTTCCTGATGGAGTGACAGAGATCGGCGAATTTGCAGTAGCCTATGCGACTGCGCTTAAAGAGATAAAATTCCCGAAGACCTTACAGACAATCGGAAAAGCGGCTTTCACGGACTGCATAAGTTTGGCAGCCGAACAATTGGTGTTCCCGGAGAGTCTGAGTGTGATTGGTGAACAGGCTTTCTATCAATGCCGCGGACTGACAGGCAGGATAACGCTGCCCTCGTCGCTGAAGGCGATTGTCTGTGGAGCGTTCTACTGCTGTAAAATCTCAGAAATCAATTTCCCTCAGTCACTGGAATATCTCGGATGTATGGCGTTCGCCAATTCTGCACTCGAAAAGGCGATTTTGCCCGACAACTGCGCTCTTTGTTCAGAAGGCGGTCAGTTCTACAATATCTGGAACCTCGCCGAAGCCCATTTACCGAATAATTTGACTCTCGTTCCGAACAGTGTCTTTTCAGGCTGTTTTTCTTTGAAAAAAGTGAATGTTCCCACAAGAGCCGTTACCATCGCGGAGTTTGCATTCGACCAGGCCAAAATGTCAGATATAGATTTTCCGGAGACATTGGAGTCAATTGAGCAGAATGCGTTTCAGAGTTGCAACAAGCTCACTGCCGTGGTTCTGCCGTCGTCGCTCAAAAGCCTCGGCGACCGGGCATTTGCCTTATGCGGCAGTCTGCAAAAAATCTACTGCAAGGCAACTGTTCCGCCCGCATGTATTCCGGCATCAGGATATGAATCTGACGGAACACCTTTTACAAGCGCCAACCCTTCGACCCCTGTCTATATACCCGTAGGAACGAAACAACAATACGTGACGGCGCCGGGCTGGGATTACATGACCAATTTTATCGAGACCGATGATTTCCCGGCTGCCGGTATCGAAAGTGTGGCAACTGACGGAAGAGAACAGGACGGCATTACCTACGATTTGTTCGGAAGAAAAGTCGAAACGCTCTATCCCGGAAATATTTATATCCGTAACGGCAAGAAGCTGCTGATAAAATGAAGCTAACACTTCGCAAATGCTTGTAAATCAGGGGGCGTTAAAATGACATTGTGTTTCACCCATTGATAAAGGAGTCCGGCCGAAGCGGATATCTCGTCGGGTTGCTACGCGTTGTTGAGCGAGACGAGAAATTCTTCGGTGGAGCAGTCAATACCGAGTTTGCGTCTGAGATTGTATTTTATGCATTCTACGGTTCTTACCGACCGGTTGGTTAGCGATGCGATTTCCTTGTTCGTGAGGTTCATGATAATGAATGCACACATTCGCCGCTCGGCATTGGTCAGTTGGGGACATCGGGCGTGCAACTTTTCAAAAAATCCGGTATTGACATTGTCAAAATAATAGCTGAACCTCTCCCAGACCCCTTCGCTCAGTGACATACGCTTAAGTTCATCGCAGATTGACCTTGACATTTCATCGCGGCTAATAGAGCTGTCTAAAGCGAGTTGCCTGATGTGTTCTATGCCCGAACTGATAGATACAAGACGCATAGTGGCGCTTGTCAACTGGCGGTTTTTTGATTCAAGATCATTTATCGTGAGCCTCATTTCGTGACGGTGGGAATCGTCTATCGTGTCCAGACGGTTTTCAAGTCTGCGTTTTTCGGCATTGCGTTTTCGGAGGCGAAGCCACAGTAGGGTTGAGAGAATCGCGAGCAGACCGAGCACCCCCGCCAAGACCGAAATCCAGACAAGGATAAGGCCACGTTCGCGTGCCTGCGACTCAGCTTTTCTACAACGTTCCATTTCCTCTATCTGGTCGATGATGCCCAGACCATAGAGGTAATTTCTGTCGGCAGTCAGACTGTCGCTGAGGGCTATGAGGCTGTCGGCATATGCTAGCGCAAGGGCATTGTTGCCTTCGGCGCGGGAGAGTTTGCTGAGATTGGCGTATACTGATTTTGCGTAGGGAGTTGATTTCAGGCGTTCAAATGAATTTGCATGATTTTTGATGAGGCGGCGAGCGTCGGAAATGCGTCGCTGGATGATGAGCTGTTCGAGATAATTGTTGGCTCCGAGATCGCCGCATTCACTTTCCGTTTCGGCAAGCAGGCATGAGTAGAGTGAGTCGGCTTTGTCATATTGTTTTGTCAGACTGTAAAGGAGTGCGTGGGTAAACATCACGTTCTCTTTAAGTTGCCCTGATTGACGGTATTTGCTTGTCTTTTTAAGTTCGTCAAACGCAAGCTTGTATTTTTTTTGCCAGATATATACGTTAGCGCGGGCCATGATCAGATGGGTCGCCATTCTGTTGAGATCATAATCGCTGACAGATGATTTTCTGATGGACTCGAATTCCTCACGGGCTTTGTTGATGTAGAAAATCGACCGTTCGTCATTATCCAGAGCCCTGAACATTGCCGACAGATCAAGCCACGCATATACATCGTAGGGCCGCAAAGAATCGGGCTTGTCGAGAGAAAGAGTTGTGGTAACCTTTTCGATCATGTCGCGGTGGCGAAAGGCCCGCCGGTCGGCAAGGGCGCTTGATGCCAGAATAAGACAACGCTCGGCAATATCCTCGGGCCTGACATGCAAAAGAGCCTCATTCCAGGTGTCGGCTCCAAGGTCTGGCCTATGGATACTGTTGCACAGTATGACTTTTTCGTTATAAATTTCGAGCATCTGCCGGTTTGGTTTCATTGCGACAAGTACGCTGTCATAGAAAAGTAGCCGCTGCATGGGAGGCAAAGAGGTGTTGCGCGCTTTGTCGAGAAAAAAGTCAATGTCAGTATTGCCTGCGGCGTTGGCTTCGTTAAAGTGCAACGAGGTCAAGGCAACAAAAAGCAGACTCAAAAGGATATTATTGATGGTGCAGGTCATAGCGGTAAAATTAGTCAAATGTTGAAATATAGCAAAAATGGTTCGCCCTTATTATGCACCTAACGATATTTTCGTGGGATAGCAGATTGTTTTCATAAAGAATTGAATATAAGAGTGTCAAAAAGCGATAGGTGCTTTTTAGGTGCTGTTAAACAGTCGTCTAAGCGCAATATACGGTGAAAATCTGTTTGTTTTGACGTCGGCGGTTATAAATTTGCAGACACAGCTAATTTCCAAAATTTTTTATCACATGAAAAAACTACTTCTTTTAACCGCTTTGCTGACATGTGTGGCGAATGTTTCGGAGGCGCGACCGACTCTTTCATTTCCGCAATTCCCGGTCGTTGTCGATGATACTGACAAAACCCCATGGAATTCCACATCTTCTGTCGTAAAAGAACCATCAACAGCCATGCAGACAGTTTCGCGAAGCGAGGGACAATACACGGTAACGCTCTCTGTTGATTACGACGATTCGATGATGAGGCTCGAAGAGAGCATTTTTGTATTGAATCCGACTGCCCCCGCTGTATTCATGGATTTTGACCGCAGTGACCACGAGATGAACATTCCCGTTGATGCCGGAACCTACGATTTTGTCGTGTTGCTTGCCGATAGGTTTAAAAATATGACAGTTCTGTGTGCTCGAGATATTGAAGTGAACGGAGATGTCGAGGTGAAAATGAATGTGGCAGATGCAACCGAAATCGTGTCGTTTCGTCCGGTGATGCCGGATGGACAACAGCTTGCACCTCTCCTTTACGATTCTGATCAAGAGACAGTGTTGGATCCCGGAAATGCTTTTTATGTCAGAAATTTCACGAGGGTGTATTCTGAAAGCTACGGCTTGCTCTATGATTACTTGAGTTATGAGATGAGAATGATGTATCAGGGCGATGTTGCCTATATCGGGAACCGCGATATGCGGTTTACCCCTGACAGCGGTCTGTATGTTGATCGTGTGACCGTGCCGTTCAACAGCGACGGAGCCTGCATAATCTACACTCCTGCACAGGCAGAGACCTGCACAGCTGCCAACGACGTCAATAATTATATCATTCTGGATGAAAATTATCTTCCATCGCCCTGTGAACTGTCACGCTGGGACGACAGTGAAACGCCTTTTGACAAAAGTCGCAGCATGTTTGCCAGTTTTTGGATGGTAGGCGGTTCCCATTCAGACTCGTTTGGAGCTGCGGGATGTGGCATTTTTAATGAAGATTTTAAGAATCATCGGCTTGCAGTGTGTCAGCCGCAGGATTCACGTGTGCGCATTTGGCCCGAAGCTAAATTCTCGGAAGGTGAGTCGATATGTACTACATCATATCCATTTGATCTCGACAACCGTAAAATTCTTGCGGTTAATACGCTGTTTGACAATGCCTACCTGTTGGATGAAACGGGGTGGTTTCCGCGGGTAGAAGAGGCCGTTAATCCACGGTTGAGCTATGGCATGGATGATATGGAGCGTCTGTGGGGCGATGGAGTTCCGCTGGCAGTCGGGATTACCTACAAGACTGATGGCCGCTATATCCCCCGCATCGCCTATCTGGGACAGCTTGGAGAAAACAGGCAGGCCGACTGTGAGGTTGTAGAAAGTTATGTTTATGTTGACGGAGTAGAGGCTACCGACGAGCAGATTTCAGACATACGTCATGGAAAAATGCCCGAAGCCTCGGTGATTGAATGGAAATGGGTGAATAAAAATATCTCTCCCATTAATACGATTACGCCTGTAAACCGATGTGTGACAACGGTCAACACCTCCAAAAGCGACATTGAGCCTCCGACTGTCCAGGCATTGAGATTCCATACGTCTGATGGCATTCCGACATTGGTCTTTGACAGTAATCTCGATGCGCGGCTCACTCTCTATGCCGGCGACTTTACATGCAATCCTCTCAAATATAAGCAGTGGTTCAGCTATAATTCCACTCCGGAGGTTCAAGTGGCCTATGCGCCGCATGGATCGGATGATTTCACGTCCCTGAAGGTCTCGGAGGATGAAGACGGTTTCTTTCTGCCCGGTTTCGGCGCTTGCTTTACAGCCTCGTTGGAGAATGTAGACCGTCAGAGCGAAACATTATGGTATGATCTCGACATAATCGTCACAGATGATGCCGGAAACCGTCAGCATCAGACACTGTCTCCCGCTTTCTGCCTCAAAACATTGCAGGATAGCGGTGTGGATAATATTGGGTCTGAACCTTCATCGGAGACTTTCAGCATTTACACGGCTCAGGGCATTCTGATCATGTATGATGCGACTGAATCGGATGTCCGTTCGCTCCCTGCAGGTCTTTATATCACCAATGGCCGTAAATTCGTTGTGCCCAATTAATCTATAACTTTTCGCCAAAATACCTGACTATTTTCCTGAGGATCGGAGAATTCCAGCTTTATCTGATTTTTTATCAACAATGTAGCCCTCGTGTCTTTGAGAGACTGCTGATTTGAATAGAATATATGGTTTTAGTGAATATTAAAACCAGCCTGATTATCAATGGCTTATGTATTAGCCTGTTGTTAAAGCATGATTAAATCAGCAGTTTCTCTTTGGCATACCTCATAATATGTTCTGACGGGATTGTCAGGATTTTGAGGCTAGCCAAAGGCACTCGACTACTCTTTGTCGGCTACATTTGTGGTGTATTATATAGTGGGTTTTACACGCGCCTGCCGTTTTGTGGGGCTGTTTGTGGCGTAGAGTTGCGCGGTCGGCTTCTTTTTAGTAATTTTGCCGATTGATATATGGAATCAGAATCAACAATACTCACTCCGGCTGAGTTTTCAGGCCTGAACCATGCGCTTTCGCTCAGTGGAGGCAAGGTGATTATATGCCATGTGTCGCCCGACGGCGACGCCATCGGCTCGTCGCTGTCGCTTCTTCGTGTTCTCCGCGCCATGGGACACCGCGACGTCAGGGTTGTAACTCCCGATATGCCGCCTCAGAGTCTCGGCTTTCTGTCGGGCATTCGCGAAATAACGGTTGCGTCGCAGCATCCCGAAACCGTGCGGCGACTGCTGTCGTCGGCAGGGGTTATCTTCTGTCTTGACTTCAACGAACCGCGTCGTGTCGACCGTCTTGAAGAAGCGCTGTCGGGTTCGAAAGCGCTGAAGGTCATGATTGACCATCATCTCAATCCCGATCCGTTTGCCGACATAATTGTGAGCCGGCCCGAGGTCTCTTCGACCTGTCTGTTGCTCTACAATGTACTGGTCGATCTGGGACTCGCCGGTTATATTGACATGACGGTGGCGGAGTCGCTTCTGACGGGCATGATGACCGACACGGGCGCCTTCTCCTACAATGCCAAGGATCCCGGAATCTATCGCGTAGTCGCCGACCTCATGGAGCGCGGCGCCGATAAAGACAGGCTCTATAAGATTCTTTTCGACACCAATAAAGAATCGACCCTTCGTCTTCACGGTTACGCGTTGGCCGAGAAAATGACCATCTATCCCGACCACAAGGCATCGGTTATCGTGCTCGACAGCGACGAGCTTCAGCGGTTCGGCTATCAGCGCGGCGATACGGAGGGTCTGGTCAACAAGCCTCTGTCGATACCCGAGGTTGCATATTCGGTATTCATGAGGCAGGATGAGCCTGAATTCATAAAAGTGTCGATGCGCTCGAAGGGCCTTTTCCCTGTCGACAAGCTCTGCAAGGAAGCTTTCGGCGGTGGCGGACACCTGAATGCCGCCGGCGGCGAATTCTACGGCACACTCGACGCCGCTATAGCCCATCTGCTTGAAAAAATGCCCGAATTCGACTGTTATCTCTAACATTATATAAATGAAACAGACAATCACCGCTCTCGTCGGCCTGCTTCTGGCCGCTGTTATGTTAAGCTCATGCGATGACAAGCGCTCGTTTGCCGATTTGCTTTCCGATGAGAACAAATCCGTCAACCTATATCTGTCAGACCATCGTGTAGTAGGCTCGATACCGCCTGACAGCGCTTTCGAGGTAGGCCCCGATGCTCCTTACTATCAGCTCGACGAGGACGGCAATATCTACATGCAGGTTCTGTCGAAAGGCGATATGAAGCTGCGTCCGGTCAAAGACGACCGCGTATATTTCCGCTTTCTGCGATATAACCTCAACCGTTACCAGACCGGCGAGGATCTCGTCGGAGTCGGCAACTCCAACGATATTGTCGGCAGCAATGGTCTCGGAACAACTTATTTCCTGTTCGACAATTACACGCTCCAGACGTCGTATAAATATGGCACGGGAATACAGATGCCGATGCATTTCCTCGGTGCCAACGCCCACGTCATGCTTATCGTCAAGAGCCAGAGCGGATGGCCCAATGAGATGTCCAACGTCATACCGTTTGTCTACGATGTGACTTACTACAGCTCACCTCTGTCCCCCTGGAAGGCCGAGGTCGACGCGAACGACAAATAAAGGAACAAACAATCAAGATTCAAGATATGTCACTGATAAAATCAATCTCGGGAATCCGCGGCACTATCGGCGGTCGTCCCGGAGAAGGGCTGTCGCCTGTCGACGTGGTGAAATTCACGGCAGCCTATTCCCGTTTCATAATTGAGACTTCGGGCCGTCGCGGCGCCGTGGTCGTCGGCCGCGATGCCCGTGTTTCAGGGCCTATGGTCGATTCTCTGGTTTGTGCGACCCTCATAGGCATGGGCCTCGATGTCATCAACATCGGTCTCGCCTCGACTCCTACGACCGAAATAGCCGTGACCGGCGAGAAGGCTCTCGGCGGAATAATCATCACGGCCAGCCATAACCCGATGCAGTGGAACGCCCTGAAGCTGCTCGACGCCAACGGCGAATTTCTCAGCGCCGAGCAGGGGGCCCGTGTGCTTGAGATTGCCGCCAACGATGATTTCACTTTCGCGCCGGTCGAGGAACTCGGTCAGGTCATGACCGACACAACCTGGCTCAAACGCCACATAGATATGGTTCTCGGACTGCCGCTGGTCGACCGCAAGGCTATCGCCGATGCTGACTTCACTGTGGCTGTCGATGCCGTCAACTCTGTAGGCGGTTATGCTATCCCGGCTCTGCTTCGTGCGTTAGGTGTCAAAAACGTCATTGAGCTTAACTGCGAGGTGACCGGCCGGTTCAGCCATACTCCCGAACCGATTCCCGAGAATCTGACTCAGATCGCCGATCTTATGAAAGAGGGGCGCGCCGATGTCGGTTTTGTTGTCGATCCCGATGTCGACCGTCTGGCAATCGTCATGGAGAACGGCGAGATGTTTGTCGAGGAATATACTCTCGTAGCCGTGGCCGACTATATTCTCGGCCATACTCCGGGCGCTACGGTGAGCAACCTGAGCTCGAGCCGCGCCCTGCGCGATCTGACCGAGAAACACGGCTGCAGCTATACCGCCGCCGCTGTCGGCGAGGTCAACGTTGTGACGGCAATGAAGAATACCGGCGCAGTTATCGGCGGCGAAGGTAATGGCGGGGTTATCTATCCCGAGGCCCACTACGGCCGTGATGCTCTGGTTGGTGTGGCGCTGTTCCTGACGCTTATGGCCCACAAGGGCAAGAAGGTCAGCGAGATCAAGAAAGAGTATCCGCAGTATGTCATAACCAAAAACAAGCTGCAGCTCACGCCCGAGATCGACGTCGATGCTATCCTTGCCGCTGTCAAAGAGGCGTTTAAGGGTGAGCGGATAACGGATATCGACGGTGTGAAGATCGATTTCGAAGACGGCTGGGTGCACCTGCGCAAATCGAATACCGAGCCCATTATCAGAATCTACAGCGAGGCCCGCGACGCTGACCGCGCCAATGCTTTGGCCGACCGCGTCAAGGCGGCCATCAGCGACAAGATCTGATTCCCCACGCTGATAAAGCGGTAATACCATAATGAACTCCACCTCCGAAAGTTGAAACAGAACTTTTCGGGGTGAAGTTCATAAAAACCGGCGGCCGCCGGTCAGTCTCTACAGTTAGTCTCTACAGTTAGTCTCTACAGTTAGTAATTCAGGTATTGTGCCCGGCCTATGGGCATGTTTCCTATGTTTTCTTACTTTTTTCTAATATTTCTTTAATTATGCGACACTTAACTTTTTTCGCAGCGGCGCTATCGGCTTTGTGCGCCTCGGCAGACTTGCCGGTAACGCTGGTCAACAACACTAACGGCCAGTTTGCCGACGACGACATCTATGTAGCCATCCTCGGCGAGCAGAAGGGCGTGGGCTATATCTACTATGATATGGCGAAGTCCACGTCGACAGCTACGGTCAGACCGCTAAACGAGTCGGTGAACACGTTGCCGGGCACAGGCCCATTCACAACGTATGCCGACGTCTTTACCAAGCTATCCGATATCCCCGGGAAAGTTGTTTATCTGGGCGACACTTATGCCTGCCGTATGTTTATCAGTTTCAAGTCGCCGATGTATCTCCACGCTTTCGCTCAGGGTTACGCAGGCGCCGATCTCAACAACCCCTCCGACCCGAATGCCACGGTGCGCTGGGAGCTGGTGGAATTCACCTATGCTCCGGGTTCGGGTTCCGGAAAGGATTACGACGAGATATGGATCAATACAACGCGTGTCGACGCATTCCAGTATCCCATGGGGCTTGAGCTATGGTCGACCGGCCATTATCCCTATACGAAAAGGGGAGAAAATGTCAGCTATAAGACGGTTATCGACAAATGGAACTCGACGCTCGGAAACACGGTCTATAAAGACTGTCTCTACAATCTGATAACCAAAGACAATGTCGGCGGAATCATAAAGCAACCCTCGAAAGTCAAGTCTATAAAGGATCAGAATATTTTCGACGATTATATCAATAAGATATGGACTTATTTCTCAAACCACACGGCCAATATCGACATGGGACTGCTCGGCCGCTGGACAGGCAAGGTCGAGGGGGAGAAGTTCGTTCTGACCTGTGCCGAAGGCCATTACTGGAAGCCGGGCTCGGTAGCGACAATCGACGCGAAGCCCGACACGGAGGATGTGATTGAGGGCGCAGGTGTGTTTGCTTCCGGGTCTGACATCTCAAAGACCGTTCAGTCAATGTTCTGTGCTGCTTTCAACAGGGGCATGATACGTGCGACTTCCGATCTTCAGGACTGGAATCCCGACGGCCCGACGAAAGCTTTTTCGGGCGGCACAGAGTATCCGTGTAATGAATATGTGAAGTTTTTCCATGATCCGGCTATTTCGTCGGGCGGTAAGACATACGCTTTTTCATACGACGATACTTACGACCAGAGTGCCACCTGTTATGCCAACAACCCGACGCGCGCGACAGTGACGATCGGAGGCTTTTCCGATGCAGTCTCACAGCCTGTGGAACCATCCGCGACATTGTCGGCCAATCCTCCAAGCTGCAAGGCAGGAGAGTCTGTAGTGTTCACGGCAAATGTCAATCCCGGCGATTATGACGTGACTGGTGTTGTTATCAAGGTTAATGGCAATGCGGTCACCACGACTCCCGTTGTCAGCGGGTCGGTTTATGAGGCCCGCTGGACTGCGTCGGCCGCCGGACAGCATACTGTAGTCGCGGAGATTACAGCCGGAGGGCGCACCGCCACCTCGTCACCGCTGCAATATACAGTCACGGCTGCCGATCCCGATCCCGGCACTGACCCCGATCCTGACCCCAACCCCGGAACTGATCCTGACAATAATCAGAGTCTCGAAAAAAATTTTTCGGCCGACGATCATACTCAGGGCAATCCTTTTGCAGGGCCTTATTCATTAAAGCTCTATCCTTCTGAAGGAGGCGTTGCCGTCGTTGCTCGGTTTGAAGGTAACTACGAGGGATTTGACGGCCCCTGGCTCTGGAACTACACAAATGGATTTGAAGAGACAAAAATGACATCGGCGGGCGATGGAAGCTATCGCTATCTTATCAATAATGTCGCCCCCGGAACCACAGTCACTGTGGCTGTTAAAATTGCGTATGCGGGAGGAATGAGTGTGTCCCCTCAGGTGTCGTATGTCGTGCCCGATAAAGCTCAGCCGGTATTGCCGACTGTAACATTGTCGTCAGATCCTTCGAGCTGCCGGACAGGCGAGACAGTCGTGTTTACCGCGAACGTCAAGCCCGGCGATTCAGAAGTTGACGCTGTAGTAGTCAGGATTGATGGAAACACTCTTGCCACCACCCCTGTAGCCGGTTCTGAGAATACGAAATATTCAGCACAGTGGACCGCGACATCGGCCGGCGATCACGTTGTTGTCGCAGAAGTGACAGCCGGCGGCCGGACGATCACGTCGCCCGAGCTGCGCTATACGGTGACGGCTCCTGACCCCGGCAATGCGTCTCTGACTAACCCCGGTGAATCGTCAGAGGCGTTGGTGATATATCTTGATCTTTCGGGACGCAGAATCAGTCATCCGTCTGGAATGTGCATTATGGTCAAGGGTTCCAAAGCAACTAAAATGGTTGTGCCCGTCCGCTAAGCGGTCATAATCATCTCAGACAAAAGCGCGGCCTCGACAGGGGTCGCGCTTTCGTTAGTTCATGGCTGAGAGTAGGCTGCATGAGAAATAATGGCTAACTTTGCACAGCTTTTATGGTTGACACGAAATATATTACAGTTTTCTCATGTCAGCTTGACAGCCATTATCGTCAGGAAGATGAAACTTAATACAATAGGCTCATATCCGGCTAACGACAGACAGAGCAATATCGAACTGTTGAGAATTGTTGCGATGTCGATGATTGTCATTGGCCACTTCTTATATCATGGAATTACCGAAAGAGAAATGTCACGGTTTCTCTATGTGTTGATTTGCACGTATTGCAGCGTCGGCGTCAATCTTTTCTTTCTCATATCGGGATATTTCAGGATAAGGTCGGTCATGAAAAGTATCGCGAGGCTCGTCTTTACGGTGCTGTTTTTTGACTGTGTAAACTATATGTTGTTATACTTTACGGCCGGCCCTGCGGCTCTCTATGACTGGATTCCCACATTATTTTTCCCTGTTTCCAGAAGTCCTTACTGGTTCTTGCAGGTTTATCTTTTCCTGATAATATGTTCGCCGCTGATAAATCGTGGAATTGATGGAATGACATTGAATAAGCTAAGGTTATTCATACTGTTTTTTTCGGTTTTCACTTGCTATAGTTGCGGATTCGGGCATAATGGATCGAATTCAAACGGTTATACGTTTCTTCAGGGGGTCTATATGTATTGTCTGGCAGCCTATCTTAAAAGAGACAATGGGCTGATGAACTGGCTGAAGGGCACGAAATGCATTGTTGTTGCTTTCGTCATGCTGACTTTTGGCGCCCTTATGGTATATTATTACAATAAGCAGTCGCTAACTTCTTATAACAGCTTTATAAATATAATATCGTCGGCTTTGATATTCACCTGTTTCGTGAATCTTGATATAAAAAGCAAAGCAATAAATATCATTGCTTCGGGGGCTCTCGGCTGCTATCTGCTGCAAGACGGTTTATTCGGACATCGTTACTTATACGCCACTATCAATCGCGTATTCACGTCCGAGCCCCTCTATTGTTCATTGGCCTACCTGACAGTTCAGTTCATTTCCTTCTGGGCCTTGTCATTATTGATCACTATGATTGTCAGGCCCCTGTTCAGGTTTCTCGACAGAAACCTCGTGGCGCCGATCTCAAAAAAATTAGGGGATTTTGTTGACAAAATCCCCGTTGGCTAATGAGCTGCTAAGGCTGTCAGAGTTTGCGGCCGGGAGCGACAGAGAGTTTGTCGTAGGCGCGGCGCGCTTTGGCGCGGGCTTCTTCGACGCTGTCGGCGGTGGCGAGAATGACGCCCATGCGGCGGTGTCCCCTGACTTGCGGTTTGCCGAATATGCGCATGGCTGTGCCGGGCTCTTCGAGAACTTTATCGAGATTGTCCATGACGATGTTGTCGGAGTCAGCCTCGATGACGATAGCGCGGCTGGCACTCGGCCCGTAGAAACGAAGCTCGGGAATGGGAAGACCGAGCAATGCGCGGGCGTGAAGACCGAATTCGCTTAGATCCTGCGAGATCATCGTGACCATTCCGGTGTCGTGGGGACGTGGCGATACTTCGCTGAAAATCACCTCGTTGCCCTTGACGAACATCTCTACGCCGAAAATGCCGTAGCCACCGAGCGCGTCGGTCACTTTGCGGGCGATTTCGCGGGCCTTGGCGATTGCGGGCGCCGACATCGGCTGAGGCTGCCAGCTTTCGCGATAGTCGCCGTCGATCTGAATGTGGCCTACCGGTTCGCAGAACACTGTGCCCGAGACGCTGCGCACCGTAAGCAGCGTTATCTCGTAGTCGAAATCGACGAATCCTTCAACGATGACGCGTCCGGCGCCTGCGCGACCGCCTTCCTGTGACACTCTCCATGCCTCGTCGATGTCGTCGGAGCTTTTGATGACCGACTGGCCGTGGCCGCTGGAGCTCATGACAGGCTTGACAACACAGGGGAGTCCTATTTCGGCGATGGCTGCGTCGAATTCTATGCGGTCAGAGGCAAAACGGTAGGGCGAGGTCTTGACTCCGAGTTCTTCGGCGGCAAGACGGCGGATTCCTTCGCGGTTCATTGTCAGCCAGGCGGCGCGGGCTGTCGGAGTGACATGGTAGCCCTCTTTCTCGAGTTCGACGAGCACAGGAGTGGCGATTGCCTCGACCTCGGGGATAATATGATCGGGTTTCTCAAGCTCGATTATGCGGCGCAGTTCGTCGGCGTCGAGCATGTTGAACACGTGGGAGCGGTGGGCGATCTGCATTGCCGGAGCGCCTGCGTAGGAGTCGCAGGCAATGACTTCGACGCCGAAGCGCTGAAGCTCGATAGCTACCTCTTTTCCCAACTCGCCGCTGCCGAGTAGCAGGGCTTTGCGTCCCTCGGGTTTTCCGATTGTTCCGATCTTTGACATATAAATGTGATTGAATGAGGCCGCAAAGTTACAAAAAATCCCGGAATATCAGATAAGAGCGTGGATTCCGGTAATGACGCCGACGAGCGACATCAGAAGCAACACCGAGGCTATGATGCGGTTGATAATCCACATCGAACGGACGTTGAAGTGGCTCCTGACCTTGTCGATGAAGAATGTCACAAGCAGCCACCAGCATATAGCTCCGGCGGCAATGCTGAGATAGCCCGCGACGTAGTGGTAGGCCTGAAATTCGGGAGCAAGGAAACTGAACCGGGCAAACAGGCCGATTATGAAGAATAGAATCAGAGGGTTGGCGAAAGTGAACAGGAAGCCGGTGCCGAAATCGCGCAGATAGGTGTTGGATTTAAGTTTCGGTGTCGCCAGCTGGCGCGACGGGTTGTGGACGAACAGATAAACGGCATAGGCGGCGAGAAACACACTGCCGATAATCTGAAGCACCGACTGGTTGCTCTCGATGAAGTCGGTGACAAACGAGAGCCCAAGCCCTGTGAGCAGGCAGTAGATCATATCGCTCAATGATGCTCCGAGGCCGGTGAAAAGAGCCGGCCGTCGCCCCTTGTTGAGGGTGCGTTGGATTACCAGTACGCCGATAGGGCCCATCGGCGCCGAGACGAAGACGCCGATGAGGAATCCGCTTAGCATTATCGAAGCGAGATACTCCATTAGGGCGCAAAGTTACGAAAATCTGCTGAAAAGGCGAATGAAAAAACGACCGGGCATCAGGAGCTGGTGTGGCAGTTTATTGAATTTCTTGTAATTTTGCAGCGGTTTTTCGGAAACCATAAGGCCGGATGAAGGAAAAGGAGCTTTGTGTTGAACAGACTGACCGGCAGGCAAACCGAACCGATGCTTTGCTTGCTCTGATACGCGACGGCAAGCCGATGACGTTTGCCCAGCGTATCCGGCTTACCGTGTTGCTAAGTGTGCCGGCTGTTATCGCCCAGCTTTCATCCATTGTCATGCAATATATAGATGCGGCGATGGTCGGACATCTTGGCGCCGAGGCATCTGCTTCTATCGGGCTCGTCTCGACGACGACATGGCTTTTCGGAGGAGTGTGTTCTGCCGCCGCCATGGGATTTTCCGTTCAGGTTGCCCACAGGATAGGGGCCGGAGATATGGCCGGAGCTCGCCGAGTGCTGAAACAGTCGCTTGCAGCTACATTGGCTTTCAGCCTGTTTCTGGCGGCAGTCGGGTGTGCTGTCAGCGGCCCGCTTCCCGCATTGCTTGGCGGCGATCTGGCAATCCGCAGCGATGCGTCGCTTTATTTTTTCATATTCTCGATGTTTCTCCCCGCCATTCAGATGAGTTTCCTCGCCGGCGCTATGTTGCGCTGTAGCGGAAATATGCGCGTGCCGAGCGTGATGGGAGTGGCGATGTGTGTGCTCGATGTCATCTTCAATTTCTTTCTGATATTTCCGACGCGCACGATCGAGCTGGCGGGAATGTCGCTGAGCCTGCCCGGAGCCGGACTCGGAGTCGGTGGTGCGGCATTGGGCACGGCTGTCGCCGAGGCCATTTCGGCGGCTGTTCTGCTATGGTATCTCTGGAGCCGGTCAGAGCAGCTTGGCCTGAGAAAAGAGCGGGCTCGCTTTCTGCCAGAAGTCTCAACTCTCAGGAAAGCATTCCGGATCGGAGTGCCGATGGGGATAGAGCATATCGTCATCTGTGGCGCGCAGATCATGACCACGGTTATTGTAGCCCCTCTGGGCATTTTTGCCATAGCGGCGAATTCTTTCGCCATAACGGCCGAGAGCCTCTGCTATATGCCGGGCTACGGTATCGCCGATGCCGCGACAACGTTGTCAGGGCAATGTATCGGAGCCGCGCGCCGCAGGCTGGCGCGCAGTTTCGGTCGAATAACCGTCGGCATGGGCATGGCTGTCATGGGAGTTATGGGTGTGCTTATGTATGTGTTTGCCCCTCAGATAATCGGACTGATGACAACTGTCGGCGAAATCAGGGAGCTGGGCGTCATGGCCTTGCGCATCGAAGCGTTTGCCGAGCCGATGTTCGCGGCGTCGATAGTCGCATACGGAGTCTTTGTCGGCGCTGCCGACACTCTGGTGCCCTGCCTGATGAATGTATTCAGCATTTGGGTTGTGCGTCTGTCGCTGGCGGCTCTGCTCGCCCCGACGATGGGCCTCAAGGGCGTCTGGATAGCAATGTGCATCGAGCTGTGTTTCAGAGGCCTCGTTTTCCTCGTGCGCCTGAGAGGCCGGCGATGGATGAAAGGTGGCTCCGCACAGAATCTGTAATCGGGGTTATACAATCTGTAATTCTTATACCGCTCGTCAGGCATGTTCATTATAATTTTGCAATGCGAAAATTTGCATTACAACTCAGACACAGAATATAACACTAAGTCACATGAAGCTTATCAAAGATACCGAGTTCGGGGGCGAACGCCCTCTGTTTGAATCTCACGACCTGCGCCTCGAAAATGTCATTATCCGCGCGGGCGAATCTGCTATCAAGGAATGCAGCAATATCGAGGCTGTAGGGTGTAGGTTTGAGGGAAACTATCCTTTCTGGCATGTCCACGGATTCAGAATCGACCGCTGCTATTTCGATGTCGGCGGCCGTTCGGCACTGTGGTACTGCGACCATCTCAGAATGACCGACACGGTTATCGATGCTCCGAAGATGTTTCGCGAGATGGATGAGATAGATCTCGAAAATGTCACCGTCAACGATGCCGACGAGGTTTTCTGGCGCTGCAAGGGCATCCGCGCCCGGAATCTGACTCTCCATGGCGGAACCTATCCGTTCATGTTCAGCAACGACATATTTATCGACGGACTGGTCAGCGACAGCAAGTATGTTTTCCAGTATGTCAAGAATGTCGAGATCCATAATGCGAAAATAACGACCAAGGATGCTTTCTGGGAGGTCGAGAATGTGACCGTCTATGATTCGGAGCTCAACGGCGAATATCTCGGCTGGCATTCGAGAAACCTGCGACTCGTCAATTGCCATATTACCGGCGAGCAGCCGCTCTGCTATGCCCACGATCTGGTTCTCGAGAACTGCACGTTCGGCCCCGACTGTGACCGTGCGTTCGAATACAGCACTCTTCACGCCGACATCCGGGGCGCGATCACCAATATAAAGAATCCGTCATCCGGACTTATTGTGGCTGATTCGATCGGCTCGATAACCATCGACGAGAACATAAAGGCGCCTGCCGATTGCGAAATACGCATAAGAGACGCCAAAGCCGGCGAACCCAACAGCTGAATATTATGAATTACGACTTCGACAGGCAGATTCCGCGGCGCGGAACCGATTCATATAAATGGGACAGCGCTGAGAGCGATAACGTGCTGCCGATGTGGGTGGCCGACATGGACTTCACGACTGCTCCGGCCATCATTGAAGCCCTGCGCCGGCGAGTCGATCATGGCATTTTCGGGTATACGCTTGTGCCCGAGAGCTATTACGAGGCTGTGACGTCATGGTTCCTCAGGCGCCATGGCTGGGCAGTCAAACGCGAATGGATAATCTACACCTCGGGCGTTGTTCCGGCGATTTCGGCCGTAATCAAAGCGTTGACAGCGCCGGGCGACAAGGTGCTTCTCCAGACGCCGGTCTATAATTGTTTCTTTTCGTCGATCCGAAACAATGGATGCGAGACCGTATCGTCGCCACTATGTTTCGACGGCAATTCCTACTCGATCGACTATGATGATCTCGAACGCAAGGCTGCCGACCCAAAGGTGAAAGTCATGTTGTTGTGTAATCCCCACAATCCTGCCGGAAGAGTATGGCGCCCTGAAGAGCTGAAGCGCGTCGGCGAAATCTGTATACGGCATGATGTTACGGTTGTTTCAGATGAGATCCATTGCGAGCTCGTTTTTCCCGGTCACAGATATACGCCGTTCGCCTCACTCTCGGAAGATTTACAACACCGGTCGGTTACATGTGTCTCTCCCAGCAAGGCGTTCAATATAGCAGGATTGCAGATTGCCAACATAATCTGCGAGGACAGCGGACTTCGGCGCAGAATCGACAGGGCAATCAACGACAACGAGGTGTGTGATGTCAATCCGTTCGGCGTAATAGCCACCCGGGCCGCATATAACGACAGCGAGGAATGGCTTGACCGGCTTGTCTTATATATCTATGACAATTATCGGTTTATGCGCGAATTCTGCCGGGAGCAATTGCCCGGATTCCCTATTGCCGAACTCGAAGGGACATATCTCGTCTGGATGGATTGCCGTTCTCTCGGCATTCCGTCGGAAGGCCTTGAGCAGAAGCTGATTGCCGAAGCCGGGCTATGGCTCAATGCCGGCACAATGTACGGTCGTGAAGGAGAAGGATTCATGCGCTGGAACATAGCCTGTCCGCGCTCCACCCTCACGGACGGTCTGGAGCGCTTCGCCCGTTTTGTGAGAACTCTCTGAGGCTTACGGCTTCGTGCCGTTCGTCTTGCCGGAATTGTCGGTCTCTGAGCTGTCGGCTGTCGCTTCGGGCGACACGGACGGCTTCTGGTTGTCGTCATCGAGAATGGAGCCGTGGCGTTTTATCAGCGACGATATGTAGACTGTCATCATGGGCATTATCATAAGCCCGAAGCAGGCCATGAAGAATCCGAGGAACCGCCCTGCGGGAGTAATGGCGTTGATCGACGAGCCGGCTGTCGTCATTTCCATGCACGCCCACCATAGAGCGTCGAGATAGTTCTCGACTCCGGGATTGATATTATGTTCGACGACATAGAACGACATTGAAACGAAGTAGAGCGTCGACACAAGTATCAGCAGATATGTTATGAACATGCCTGTTACGCGGTTCGACGTAAACCATCCGATAACGATGGCCAGAGCGTAGCCTCCGCGCGTCAGTGGTGCGAATCTGAGAATATAGCTCAGCTCGGGGGGCAGTTCGATGTTGAAATAGCTGATCAGAAACTGATAGGGGATAGAGACGAAAAAGAAAACGGCGTGGGTCCACAGATAACGGCGTTTGCGCGTGCTCATGAAAAACTCCACGAAAAAGTCGAAGAGAAAAAACAGACAGACCATCAGCTGCAGTTTCAGGAAACGCGGCTGATTATAGAAGGCCACATCCTTGAAGGTGTCGATCGAAATGCCCACGACGAGCAGAATCGACAGCAAAAGGACAACGACGTGGAGAACATCGTAGACCATGCGGCGAGTGAAGCGCAGTTTGCCCGGCATTGTTGAAACGTTTTTTGTAATAATTAACGCCTTCGGCACTCGGAAAGTTGAGTTGGTTAAAAAATCATTGTCAATGCGTTTTTGGCACGCTCTTTGCTTGTGAAAAGCATTGGAAATTGCTAACTTTGCATTATCTGAGATGAAAATTGAAACTGCAATAAAACATATATCGCATATCGACAGCCTGCTTGATGCCCGCAGGGTCAACGGAGCTCTCGACGCCCTTGCTATGCTCCTTCCTTCGGGGCCGTCGGGCTGGACTATGGCCGAGCGTGCCGCCAAGTTGCGCGAGAGCTACGGACTGATGTCGCGATATGCTCTCGACGGTATGCCCGACCCGTCGCGTCAGGAGCTCTATACCGACATAACGGAAGAAATTCGCTCACTGTCGCGCGAGTCGCTCCGCAAGCTGCGGATGGTCGACGATCCGGCGCTGTATTATTCGACGGCCCGGTATGAGGCTATGCAGCCCGACACCATAGCCTCGTTGCTCGACAGACTCGGACGTCTGCGCTCTCTTATGGCAATGGGCCTTTTAGGCGGTTCGGCCGACACCGTTGTCGATCCCGAAAGCGGCCGTCCGGCCCGCGAAGCTGCCGAACAGGTGGCGCGCCGTATTTTCAACCGTGTCTGGACAACTCACCCGCTCAGTCCCGACGATGTCGAGGCCATATCTGCCGCCGCGCGTTCGACGGTGCTGCCTGCCTATGAAGCCGAGCATCTTGCCGCAGCATTGATGCTCGGAGAGCTCGAGTTTCACGACGAGCGCCGCCGCGAACTTCTCATGGAATTCTACGGCGACGGTAATCTGTCGGAGCCGTTGCGCCTGAAAGCGCTGACAGGACTGCTCATCGGCTTGTGGGTTCATCGCGACCGCGCGATGCTGCGCCGCTCGCGCGAGCGCTTTGCTGCCATCGCCGAGCTCCCGCGCTGGGCTTCCGACGTCAAGACGGTCAACCTTGAGCTGGCGCGCGCACGCGACACCGAGCGCATAAACCGAAAGATCAGAGACGAAATCATTCCTGACCTGATAAGGCTGCGTCCCGACCTCGAGAAGCGCATGGGGATGTCGGGCAAGCCGTTCGACCCGACTTCGCTCGAAGAAAACCCCGAGTGGCAGGAACTCCTCGACAAATCGGGTATCAGCGACAAGCTAAAAGAAATTAGCGAACTTCAGGAAGACGGCGGCGACGTTATGATGTCGACATTCGGCTCGCTGAAGAGCTTCCCGTTCTTCAACGATGTCGCAAACTGGTTCCTGCCGTTCCGGGCCGACCATTCTCTTGTCGATCAGGCAATGGCGCCTGTTGCGGCGGTTCTCGAGAATATGCCGCTGTTCTGCGACAGCGACAAGTTTACTCTCGTCTGTGCCATGCGCCAGATGCCCGCGTCGAACCGCGATATGATCATGAACCAGTTTTCGGCGCAGTCCCTTGATATGGCTGCTGCGGCAGTGCCGGCGAAAGGGGGCCTGACAATAGCCAAGTGGGTTCAGAATATCTACCGTTTCATGAAGCTGTTCCGCCGCAAGGCCGAATTCTATGATATTTTCGCCGGCCCTGTCAGTCTGGCGTCGTTGCCGGGATTGAAAATGGCTCTCGACGATGTCGAGACCTTGACCCTGATGTCGGAATTCTATTTCAAGCGCGGGTATTACAAAGAGGCTCTCGAGCTGTTCAGCCTGCTTGAGGCACGCGAGAACCCGACAGCCCCGATGCTTCAGAAAATGGGATATTGCTGCCAGCAGCTTTCCGACATGGAAGGTGCGCTGCGCCATTATGAACGCAGCGAAATGCTAAACCCCGACAGCCGCTGGACACGCCGCCGTCTCGCCGCATGCCACCGCGCTCTGGGCAATTACGACAAGGCTCTCCACTATTATCGCCTTCTCGAAGAGGCTATGCCCGACGACACCGGTCTGGCTCTCGTCATCGGTCATACCGAACTTGAGGCCGGCCGTCCGGCCGACGCCCTGAAACATTATTTCAAGGTGGAATTCCTCAAGCCCGACAGCACCAAGACGCAGCGTCCGATAGCCTGGGCTTCGCTCCTGAACGGCGAATACGACCGTGCCCGAACATATTACGACCGGATCCTCGCCGCCGATCCGCAGGAAACCGACTGGCTCAATGCCGGACATCTCGAGATGCTGACCGGCAACTACCGCCGGGCTGCCGACAACTACCTCAAGTCGATTGTCGCGATGAATTTCGATGCGGCGCGCTTTGCGCGGGTGTTCGGCGCCGATCTGCCGACATTACGCGACGGAGGTGTCGACGACTTTATTTCGGGCCTCGTGCTCGACAACGTGCTCTCACGAGCAATAGCCTCAGGCTCTAACCTTAAATAACAACCTACAAATTCACAGTGCAAGAAATGAAGACTCTGCTAACATTAACTTTAAGCGCAATGACAACCTTAGCTGTCTCGGCCGGCAATCCTTTTGCCGAGCCGTATAATACGCCCCACGGAACTGTGCCGTTCGACAAGATCAAACCGGCGCACTACGAAGAGGCAATCGACCGTGGCATAAGCCTCGGCCTCGCTGATATCGACGCTATCGTTAACAATCCCGAGGCACCGACGTTTAAAAACACGATAGTGGCCTACGACGCTGCCGGCGCCGATCTTAACAAGGTGCTCAACGTGTTCTTTAACCTGACAGAGTGTCTTTCCGACGACGAGATGATAGCCATAACCGACCGCGTTACGCCCAGGCTCTCGGAGTATTCGACAACCGTAGCTCTGAATCCGGGACTCTGGAAGCGTGTGAAGGCCGTTTACGACAACAGGGCTAACGAGAACCTCGACGACGAGGACAAGATGCTTCTCGAAGAGACCTACAAGTCGTTCACACTCAACGGCGCGCTTCTCGAAGGAGCTGCCCGCGACTCTCTGCGCACTCTGAACGCCCGACTGAGCGAGCTTACCAACAAGTTCGGCCAGAATGTGCTCAAGGAACTCAACACCTACGAGGTATGGCTCACTGCCGGCGATCTCGACGGCCTCCCCGAAAGTTCGGTCGAGGCTGCCGCTCTCGCCGCGAAGGAGAAAGGCCGCGACGGTGAATATCTGTTCACTCTCGCCCAGCCGACATATCTCGCCTTCATGAAATATTCGACGCGCCGCGATCTCCGCGAAAAGATGTATCGCCTCTATATGGGCCGCAACACAAAAGGGGAATACGACAATTCCGGCGTCATGCGCGACATTGTCAACACCCGTCTGGCTCTGGCCAATCTGCTCGGATTCGAGACCTACAGTGATTATGCCCTTCAGCGCACTATGGCCCAGACTCCGGCAAACGTCTACAATCTGCTGAACCGCCTGCGCGACGCCTACCGCCCCGCCCAGAAGAAGTTCTTCAAGGAGCTGGCCGACTATGCCGCCAAGCTCGAAGGACATCCCGTCGACATCCAGCCCTGGGACTACAGCTATTATTCCAACAAACTGAAGAATGCCCGCTACAGCTACGATGAAGAGTCGCTGCGCCCCTATTTCGAGCTTTCGAACACAATCAACGGTGTGTTCGGACTCGCCGGCAAACTCTATGGTGTGACCTTCCGCGAGAATCCCGATATTCCCGTCTATCATCCCGATGTCAAGGCCTACGAGGTTATCGATCCCGACGGCAAGTACATGGGCGTTATCTACACCGATTTCTTCCCCCGCGAGAGCAAGCGTCCCGGCGCATGGATGACCGAGTTCAAAGGCGAATGGGCCAACGAAGACGGTTCGGTCAACCATCCGCATGTTTCTATTGTGATGAATTTCACCAAGCCGACAGCCGACAAGCCGTCGCTGCTGACGCCCTATGAAGTGCAGACCTTCCTCCATGAGTTCGGTCACGCCCTCCACGGACTGATGGCTTCGACTAAATATCGCGGACTGTCGGGCACCAACGTCTATCGCGACTTCGTCGAGCTGCCCAGTCAGTTCAACGAGAACTACATGCGTCAGCCCGAATTTCTCAACACCTTCGCCCGCCATTATCAGACCGGCGAGCCTCTGCCGCAGGCCGAGCTCGACAAGATTATCCGTTCGGCCCAGTTCGGCTCTTCCTACGCTTGCCTGCGTCAGCTCAACTTCGGCTATATCGACATGGCCTGGCACGGCATCAAGGAGCCGCTGCCTGAGAACACCGACATGCGTTCGTTCGAACTTGCCGCCGGTGAGGGTGTGGAGATGTTCGCTCCGGTCGACGGTACGATGATGTCGCCCCAGTTCAGCCATATCTTTGCCGGCGGATACGCCTCGGGCTATTACAGCTATAAATGGGCCGAAGTGCTCGACGCCGATGCATTCGCCGTATTCAAGAAGAATGGCATCTTCGACCGCAAGAGCGCCGAATCGTTCCGCGACAATATCCTGCGCCGCGGTGGCACGGTTCATCCCGCTCAGCTCTACCGTAATTTCCGTGGTCAGGAACCGTCAATCGACGCCTTGCTTGAGCGCGACGGTATTCAGCCTGAGAAAGAGAAACCCCACGAACTCCATAAACCGCTCGACCGATGAGCGGCGAATGGGTCAGCGGTCCGGCTACGTCTGACGACGGACGCACGGTGATTGTCACCGGGCGCCTCGATGTCGACAAGTTCCGGAGCAACAGGCGTTTCGCTGTCAGAGTAGAGGTCACATGGCCATATTCCGGCTCCGAAAGCGATGTGATGGGAATGCCTGACAAGGCGACGTCGACGCTCATGGAGCAGGTAACAGATGCGCTGGCCGATGCATTCCGGCGCGACCCCGTGGCCGTGATGACAGGAATCTATACCGGGGCCGGTGAGCGCAACTGGGTCTTTTACACGGCTTCAACCAATATTTTCGGCCGTAAGCTCAATGAGGCTCTTGAGTCGTTCCCGCTTCTGCCTCTGAAAGTCTACTGCGAGAACGATCCCGGCTGGGCCGAATACGACGAGATGTCGGAAGCTCTTCCCGGGCCGGGCGAGTGACCCAAACTAACTTTTTAACGCTCCGCACCTTACTTTTCCGAGGTGCGGAGCGTTATCATTTTATGGAAAAAATGCCACCTGTCGAAAAAATCTATGAGGCCTGGAGTGCTGTCGCCGACGGCCGTGTCACCATTGATGATGCAGCCCGGAAGGCTACCGTTGTTTCAAGCGACCGAACCAGGGAATATACTGTCAGCTGGTCGGACGACGGAAGTGTCTACAACTCCAACGACAATGCCACCTACTGGCGCGGTTACGCCGGCTATCCTGTCATCGCCGTCATGATGATGCAGGGACGCCTTCCGCTCGACCGTCTTGAAGCGGAGCGGTATGCCGATGTCAACTGGAAGAAGATCAACACCGAATATCACAACAATTATTCAGCGGCTCTCGCCGAAATTGAGGCTGTGCGCGACATTGACACGCGCCTGACAACCGAAGTGGCCGACCGCGTTATGGCTCGGCTTTCGGAGCTGCCTGTGACTGTCCGTCGCGGCCCGTTGCGGCCGCCGCGCTGATTCTCAGCAGATGCTGACACCTTCGGGAAGCGCGGCCGCCAGAGCCTCTGTTTCGTCGAGCGGAAGAGCAAAGGAAAGCAGGCATGTGTTGTCGAACTCGCGCCGGGTTATTTCCAGATTGCGCTGTTTGACGACTTTCATGACATCGTTCATCGAGGCGTATCCGAACGTAATCGTCATTTCGGTCATTTCTTTCCGCTCGACAATCTCGGCGGCGTCGAGTGCGGCGCGGGCCGCGGCGCGGTAGGCCGCGATAAGTCCGGGGGTGCCGAGTTTTATACCGCCGAAATAGCGCACTACGGCTATGGCCACGTTGGTCAGGCCGAGCGAATTGATTTGGCCCAGTATCGGTTTGCCGGCTGTTCCCGACGGCTCGCCGTTGTCGTTGAGTTGCCACGTCTGACGGTCGGCGCCGATCATGTAGGCCCAGCAGCAGTGGCGTGCGTCGTGGTATCTGTTTGCCGTTTCGGCGATCCGTTGCCGGGCTTCCTCAGCGGTGGCCACGGGAAAGGCGAAGGCAAGAAACCTCGACATCTTCTCGGTCACCTTGCCTTCGGCCGGTTTTGATATGGTCTTATAGTCGGCCACGCGTCAGATTATGAGCATGGCGTCGCCGTAGACTCCGAAACGATAGTTCTCGGCGATAGCTTTGCGGTAGGCTTCCATGACGAGATCATAGCCGCCGAACGCGCAGGCCATCATCAGCATGGTGGAATAGGGGAGATGGAAATTTGTCACCAGGGCGTCGGTCACGGTGAAGTCGTAGGGCGGGAATATGAATTTGTTTGTCCATCCGGCGTAGGTCTTCATGTGGCCTCCCATCGACACTGCTGTGGCAATTCCGCGAAGTACGGATGTTCCGACGGCACAGATACGGTGTCCCTCGTCTTTGGCTTGGTTGACGACGTCGACAAGCTGCTGGGTGACTTCGATCTCTTCGCTGTCCATGCGGTGCTTGGTGAGATCCTCGACGTCGATTTCGCGATAGTTGCCAAGACCGCTGTGGATTGTCAGATATTCCTGTCTGACACCTTTTATCTCAAGGCGTTTCAGAAGCTCGCGGCTGAAATGCAGACCGGCGGCGGGAGCAACCACGGCTCCTTCGCGGCGGGCGTAGATTGTCTGGTAGCGTTCGGCGTCGGATGGCTCCGGCTTACGGTTGATGTAGGTAGGCAGTGGGGTCATGCCGAGGGCGTATAGCTGACTTTTGAACTCGTCGTGGGGGGCGTCGCTGAGGAATCTCAGTGTGCGGCCGCGTGAGGTCGTGTTGTCGATGACTTCGGCCACCATCGAGTCGTCGTCACCGAAATACAGTTTGTTCCCGATGCGGATCTTGCGGGCCGGTTCTACGAGAACATCCCACAGCTTGTTCTCAGCGTTCAGTTCGCGAAGCAGAAACACCTCGATGCGGGCCCCTGTCTTCTCTTTGTTGCCGTCGAGGCGGGCCGGGAAAACCATGGTGTCGTTGAACACCATGACGTCGCCGTCGTCGAAATAGCCGAGTATCTCTTTAAATACTCGTTCGGTTATCTCGCCGGTCTTCCTGTCGATGACCATGAGGCGTGATTCGTCGCGGTTGGCGGCGGGATATTGCGCGATGAGTTTTTCGGGAAGGTTAAACTTGAATTGTGATAGCTTCATTTTCCGTTATGAGATGATATTGATTTTTTAGGAATGGGGAAGTCTTCGGGGTAGGAGACTTCAGATTCGGCAATCAGTTTCACAGCCGACTGGATGTCGAGCGCGTCGTCGAGGGTCGACGCGCCGACGCGGGTGCGGCGCAAGGCCGTCAGATGGGCTCCCGAGCCGAGGGCTTCTCCGATGTCGCGGGCGAGGGCGCGGATATATGTCCCTTTGCTGCACACAACTCTGATCGTGAGTTCTTTAGCGTCTGCGTCGAAGCTCAGGCGCTCAAGCTCGTCGATGACGAGGGTCTTGGCTTTGAGTTTCACTTCTTCGCCGTTGCGGGCGAGCTGATAGGCGCGGGTGCCTTCGATTTTGCAGGCCGAGAATGAGGGGGGAACCTGTTCTATGGCGCCGCGGAACCGGCTCAGAACATCATCGATAAACCCCGTCGTTATGTGGTCGGTCGGATAGGTGGCGTCGATTTCGGTCTCGAGATCGAACGAAGGGGTTGTCGAGCCGAGAGCGAGCGTCGCAATATATTCCTTGACGCCGCTCTGGAGGGTTTCGATGAGCTTTGTGCGGCGTCCTGTGACCACGATCATCAGGCCTGTAGCCAGCGGGTCGAGAGTGCCGGCATGGCCCACTTTCACCTTCCGGAGGCCCGTGCGGCGCGTGATCTCGGCCCTAAGACGCTTGACGACGTCGAACGACGTCCATCGCAGAGGCTTGTCGATTATGAATGTTTCGCCTGTAACGTAATCCATGTCTTACCAGGCAATGCAGAGAATGCCGACGATGAGGCAATAGACGGCGAAGTAGACGAGTTTTCCGCGGCGTATTATGTCGAGCATCCAGCGGCAGGCTATGCAGCCGACGATGAATGCGGTCAGGAATCCGACGCAAAGCGGCAGAAATCCGACCGACGACGAAGGTGCGTCGCCCGCGGCGAGTTTGACAAGGTCGAGAAGTGCCTCGCCGAGAATCGGGATTATGACCATCAGAAAGGAGAAGCGGGCAACTTTGTCGCGGTTGTCGCCGATAATTATGCCGGTGGCGATGGTCGTGCCTGAGCGGCTGAGGCCCGGCAATACGGCAACAGCCTGAGAGCAGCCTATTATGAAGGCGTCAGCCCAGGTTATGTCGCGGCCGCGGGGTGTGGCTCCGATAAAGCGGCCGCGGGTGAACCATGCGAATGTCAGCAGGGCCGCCGTGACGAGCAGGCAGATTCCGACTGTCGACAGGTTACCGCCGAAAAATCCTTCAATAGTGTCTTTGAAGAAGAGACCCACGATGGCAACGGGAATGCAGCTCAGAAGAATTTTCAGAACCATGCGCGTGTTGGCGTCGCGCTTGAAGGTGAAAAACGATGCGCAGAGCGGAAAGAACTCGCGCCGGAGAACTACGATAGTGCTCAGCACTGTCGCAATGTGGAGGGTGGCGTCGAAATCGAGGGCGTCGGCTCCCGAGAGGTTAAGTCCGAGAATCTTACTGAAGATTTCGAGGTGGCCGCTGCTCGATATGGGCAGAAATTCGGCGAGCCCCTGGACGAGGCCCATTATCAGTGCGTCGAACCAGCTCATCGGTCACTCTTTCTGTTTTTCGGTTTCCACATTATGCCGAATCCCATGAACACGAATCCGAGAAGAGCGATCGTAGGCCCTGCCACAATCCGGCGCCATGAGAAGATGTCGGCGTTGAAACTCTCGGCTGTCGACCCCGATCCGGTCATGAGAAGAAAGCCGGCGACTATCATTATTCCTGCGATAGCCATGAATATGAAGTTTTTGCGCTTCAGCGGAAAGAAGCCCGGGCCCGCGTCGACCAGCCGTTTGTCGGCAGTCTTTGAGTTAGGTTCGTTTTTTGCCATATATTATATAGGTGGTTGTTATCTGTAAAGTTCGTCGTAGGTAATTCTGATATAGCGCTGGGTCGCGCCGAAAGCGGCGATGCCGCATATAAGCAGTCCGGCAAGCGGCAGCGCGGCCAGAACCCATGCGGCCTGTGTCCAGGGAATCGCCGACGAAAGCGACGGCTCGACACCGGCGAAGTAGGCGAGAGTCCCTGTCAGAACAATGTCGGCGATGAATCCGGCGAGCAGCCCTCCGAGGGCGTTATCGCGTATCATCGGGGCGCGGATAAAGCCGGGGGTGGCGCCGACGAGTTTCATTGTGTGGATCAGGAAACGGCGCGAATAAATTGTCAGCCTGACGGTGTTGTTGATCAGAACTATCGAGATTGTCAGCAGAACGGCCGCCACGATAATAAGAATCAGTGCGATATTCGACAGCGTCCGGTTGACTTCTCCGACAAGAGTGTCGTGGACTTTAACGTCGTCGACCGAAGGCATAAGCTTCAGCGGCGTCGTGATGGCGCGCAGGCTGTCGATGTTCGCCCAGGGCGCCCTGACATTTACTTCTATCTCAGGAGCAAACGGGTTCTCGTCGAGAAGGTCGTCGGTCTCGCCTTCGTCGTCCATTAGCGTTTTCCACCGCTGCATGACCATCTCTGGCGAGGAATAGGTGTAGTCCGACGTATATGCCGCCCCCGCGAAGCGCTGCTTGAGCGCGGCGATGTCGGCCGGAGAGGCGTCGTCGGCAACGATGACAACGAAGCCTATGTCGCGGCGCATATCGTCGGCAACATTGCGGGCTCCGATGCCCAGAAAAGCTGCCACTCCCAGAAGCAGCAATACCAGCGCCACACTGACGATAGCCGTCAGCCGGGTGCTGAATAAAGGCATTGATGACCTTGTTTTTCTCATATCGGACAGCAAAGATACAACATGGGGGAGCCCTTTGTCAAGCATTTGGCATGCTTTTTTATGCCCTATAACATATTTTTGTAAAAATAGTAAAAAATTTTTTCAACAAAATGCAAGTGTTTTCGCGTTAATATGCGCGCTAACGACGCTGCGGATGACGTTTTCGGCTGAAAAGAAGCTTTATGCATAGCAAATTGACATCCTTCCGAAATATTCCGCCCGATAAAATTTTGGCCGTAACTATTGCTCAATTCGAAAATATCTTCTTATATTTGCATCGATAGAAATACCATATAACCTTAATCCATTCATATCATAAAACCTGATTATGGAAATTAACAATATCATGGCTGCCCTCGAGGCAAAGCACCCCGGAGAAAAAGAATATCTCCAGGCCGTTAAGGAAGTGTTGATGTGCGTTGAAGACGTCTACAACCAGCACCCCGAATTCGAAAAGAACAAGATCGTTGAGCGCATGGTCGAGCCCGATCGTATTCTGACATTCCGCGTCACCTGGGTCGACGACAAAGGTGAGGTTCAGAACAACCTCGGTTATCGCGTTCAGTTCAATAATGCCATTGGCCCGTATAAAGGCGGTATCCGTTTCCACGCCAGCGTTAACCTCTCGATCCTGAAATTCCTCGGCTTCGAGCAGACATTCAAAAATGCTCTCACCACTCTTCCGATGGGTGGCGGCAAGGGCGGCAGCGACTTCTCGCCGCGCGGCAAGAGCGACGCCGAGATCATGCGTTTCTGCCAGGCCTTCGTGCTCTGCTTGTGGAAGATTCTCGGTCCCGACCAGGACGTTCCCGCCGGTGATATCGGCGTAGGCGGTCGTGAAGTCGGCTATATGTACGGTATGTATAAGCGCCTGACCAACCAGTGCACCGGCACATTCACCGGCAAGGGCCTCGATTTCGGCGGCTCGCGCATCCGTCCCGAAGCTACAGGTTTCGGCGCTCTCTACTTCGTTCAGAGCATGCTCGCCGAGAAGAAAACCGCTATCACAGGCAAGACCATCGCTATCTCAGGCTTCGGCAACGTAGCATGGGGTGCTGCCAAGAAAGCCACCGAACTCGGCGGCAAGGTCGTCACCATCTCCGGCCCCGACGGATATGTTTATGATCCCACCGGCATCAGTGGCGAAAAGATCGACTATATGCTCGAACTCCGCGCCAGCGGCAACGACATCGTGGCTCCTTACGCCGAGAAATATCCCGAAGCAACATTCTTCCCCGGCAAGAAACCCTGGGAGCAGAAAGTCGACATCGCTCTTCCCTGCGCCACTCAGAACGAGCTCGCCGAGGCCGACGCCAAGAAGCTCGTCGAAAACGGCGTCCTCATGGTTGCCGAGGTTTCGAACATGGGTTGCACACCCGAGGCTATCGACACCTTCCTCAAGGCCCGCGTGACCTACGCTCCCGGTAAGGCTGTCAACGCCGGCGGTGTTGCCACCAGCGGTCTCGAAATGACTCAGGACGCCATGCACCTCCAGTGGAGCGCCGACGAAGTCGACCAGAAACTCCACACCATCATGAAAGACATCCACACCCAGTGTGTGAAATACGGTGTCGAAGAAGGTGGTTATATCAACTACATGAAGGGCGCAAACATCGCCGGCTTCATGAAAGTTGCCACCGCCATGGTTGAGCAGGGCATCTATTGATAGATTCCTTCCCGAACTCATAATATCGCCCCGGGTCGTCTGATCCGGGGCGATTCGGTTTTCCGCCTGAATCTGGCCGGAGGTGTTTAGCTAAGCTCATCAATGCTCAGAAATCTTAGATGAAACCGGCGTCAGAAACGCCCTGGCGTAGGGACGTGCCTTCGGCACGCTTCACATGCAACTGACAATCAGGGTGTTGCAATGCTACCTGCCTTAATGCTATTAACTTAGTGCGTTGAGTCAAAGAGGTCTGGCTGAAAGCTCGCGACAAGCGCCGTGAGGTGCGATATTTCTATATCCCACTGCGATAGCTGTGGGCTTGAGAGCCAACAATATATGCGTGACAAGCTGAGGAGCTGCGCAGTCACGCAACCGGCGATAGCCAAGGCCCGCGAATTTGTGGGGGGAGCGGTGGTTGCCGCCAGCTATCGCAGGCGTTGTAGAGATTTCGCGCGTCCCGCGCTTCGGACTTTTGATGCATATTGAATGCGGGTGTCAACAATTCAGGCAATCAAATGCGTCAGCAACATGGCAAAAAAAGTGTCAGATTCTGATATGTCAGCGGACAACGGAATCTGGGCCCGATTTCTGCCGTATGTCAGATAAATTCGCCTTTTGGAGTTTTTTTGTATAGCGAATTCTTAAATTTTTTGCTTTTAGGCTTGTTCTGAGAAACTTTTTGTATATTTGCCAAAAATCCGAAAGAATTTTTTTCACATTTTTGTTTTACATATTTCTTAATCTTTAATCTTTATGAGGAAAATTTACTCATTGGTTGTTCTGCTTGTTGCTCTACTGACCTCGTCGGTAGCAGCTTCGGCAGCCAACGTTACATTTAAACTATAAAATCCCACAAAACGGCGTAATATTTGAGCACTGAGATGATTTTTTTCGT
>OHAU01001183.1_pt1 | contig 32240 bp, 30 predicted proteins | sample 1577181 | NCBI WGS metagenome assembly OHAU01 (sample SAMEA3541472, study PRJEB24748) | human gut metagenome | biome: human gut; feature: human-associated habitat; material: faeces | place: China | collected 2012 | reverse complement strand
GTTGTCAAGGTGCGGTGCTGGATTTGGCAATAAAAAATCGCCACACAACAACCTGAACCTGCCCATCCCTTCTGGGATGGCCTTGGTTCGGGTTCGTTATGTAGCGATAAGAAAGTCAAAAGTTTGCTCCGGCCCCTTCGGGAGCCGAGCTGGAACTCTAAGTAAATATGTTATATTAAATTGTTGGAGTAGGTTACCACAAAAATCGAGCCGTGTCAACAAAAAGTTTTGAAAACACGCTACTTTCGGCAGATTGCGAGAAAATACTCTGAAAACTTTGGCGAAAAGAGAGAGCCAGATGGGCTCGTTTTGCTTATTTGTTTTTTACCAGCAGTGCCTGGTACGGCTTTAGCTCCACATCTGCCAGCCAGACGGAAGTGCCCTCCGGGGTGTGATACTCGCCGCCCAGAGCGTCCAGACTGGCTCCTGCCGGGTACTCGGTAAAGTTGAACAGTCCCACCAGCGTTTCCTCGCCGCGCTTGCGTACCAGTGCCAGCACGCCGGGGTTGTGGCTGTCCCATGTGGTCACCCACGCATCTGGGGCAAAGCAGGGGTCTGCCCGCATTTGGCGCAGCTGCTCCATGCCCTGCCACAAGGCGTTTTGCAACGTGCCCTTTTGGGTGCGCCGTTTGGCATCCGTCCAGTTGAATTTGCTGCGGTGCAGATTGCGGCTGTCCTCCACACGGTCGGGGTCGTTTTTGTAGTCCCAGCCATTGAGCTGTGCAATTTCATCGCCGCAGTTCAGCATGGGAAAGCCCTGCAAAAACGCCATGGCAGTATGTAGCAGCAGATCACGCTTCACGGCGTAGTCCAGTGCGGTCTTGTCGTCTTTTTCCAGTGCCTGCTCCACGCCGCACAGGCTGGCGGTGGTGCCGCAGCTCCGGGCATCGCCGGTGGCAGGGTCGTAGTTGTACAGCTCACCCTTTGCCCAGCTGCCGGGGAAATTGCCCTCATAGAAGTGGTACAGATATTCTTTATGCTTCTGCGGGTCGATGCCCAGCCGGTTTTCCACCGCCTCATCCAGACCCCAGCCGATGTCATCATGGCAGCGCAGATAGTTCACGAACCAGCAGTTGTCCGGCAGGGCGTGGAGGGCATCCAGCTGCGCCTTCAGTAGCCGGGTGTCCCGGCTGGCAAGGGCACCCCACAGGTTGACCATGGTGGACACGTTGTAGAGCATGTGGCATTCCGGCTTTTCCGGGGTGCCGAAATAAGCCGCCAGCTCCTTGGGAGCCATGACCACCTCGCCCTTGAGGATGACCGCCGGGCAGACGCATTCCAGCACCATGCGGAGCATCCGCACGATGGTGTGCACCTGCGGCAGATTGCGGCAGGTGGTGCCCAGCTGCTTCCAGATATAGGGCACGGCATCAATGCGGAACACCTCTACGCCCAGATTTGCAAGGTGCAGGATGCTCTTGGTCATGTCTACGAACACCGCCGGGTTTCCGTAGTTCAGGTCCCACTGATAATCGTGGAAGGTGGTCAGCACCCACTTGTGCATTTCCTCACACCATGTAAAGTTGCCGGGTGCAGTGTTGGGGAACACCTGCGGCACCGTCTGCTCGTACTGGTCGGGGATGGTGCGGTCGTCGTAGAGGTGGTAATACGCCTGAAACCACGGGTCGCCCGCTTTTGCCGCCATGGCCCAGCGGTGGGTGCTGGCGGTATGGTTCATGACAAAATCCAGACACAGGCTGATGCCGGCTTTCCGCAGCTCCCGTGTCAGGTTTTCCAGATCCTTGTTGGTGCCAAGGGCCGGGTCTACGGTGTCAAAATCCTCCACTGCATAGCCGCCGTCGTTGTGGGGGTGGGGCATCTGCAAAAGGGGCATCAGGTGCAGATAGGTCAGCTTCTGCTCCTTGAGGTAGGGCAGCTTCTTTGCCAGCTCTTTCAGATTTCCGGCAAAGAGGTCGGTGTACATGGTCATGCCGAACATATTGCCCCGCTTGTACCACTCCGGGTCGGCAGAGCGCGCCTTGTCCAACGCTTTCAGCTCGGCACTGCGGGCGTTGTAGGCTTCTGCCATCTCCCGCTCCAGAACCTCCAACCCTTCCCGGTTGTGGTACAGTTCCATGAACAGCCATTCCAGCTCGTCCTTGTGCTTGGCAAACCGGGACGCAAATTCCTGTTTTGTTGCCATGGTTCAGCCCTCCACTTCCGCAAGGGTGGGCATGGCAGGAATAGCACCGTGGCGGCTGGTGGTGATACTGGCGGCCTTGTTGGCAAAAGCCAGAATGCTTTCCAGTTTGTCCACAGTCAGGGTGTCCAGCTCCTCCTTGCAGAGCTTGGACAGGGCAGCCCCAAAGAAGGTATCGCCTGCGCCGTTGGTGTCGCCCACCTTGCAGGGAACGCCAGCCACATGGCCGGTCTTGTCCCCAAAGCGGTAGAACACGCCGTTTGCACCCAAGGTGACGAAAATCAGCCGGATGCCGTTCTGGGCAAGCTGGGCTGTGCCGCTTTCGCAGTCGGTCGTGCCGGTGAGCAGGGGCAGTTCTTCATCGGACACTTTCAAGATATCCACCAGCGGCAGGGGTGCTTTCATCTGAGCAATGGCATCCTCTTTGTTCTTCCAGAGGTTGGCACGGTAATTGGGGTCATAAGTAATGACAGCACCCAGCTTTTTGGCGCGGGCAGCAGCATCCAGCGTAGCGGTGCGGGAGGGGTCAGCGGTCAGGCTGACCGAGCCGAAATGCACGATTTTGGCAGCCTTCAGAGCCTCGTCCGAAATATCCTCTTTGCACAGCATCACATCAGCGTTGGCACTGCGGTAGAAGCTGAAATCCCGCTCACCGGTGGCATCCACCGAAACAACAGCCATGGTGGTGGGGTGGTCTGCATCCACCGCCATGCCGGAAACGTCCACCTTGTTTTCCGCCAGAACCTCTTTCAGGTAGCGGCCAAAGGCATCCGCACCCACCTTACCGATAAAGGCGGTCTGTGCGCCCAGTCTGGAAGCAGCCACAGCCAGATTTGCCGGGGCACCGCCGGGGTTTGCGGCAAACTGCGGAATGCCGCGCGCATCCTTGCCGGTCTGGGTCAGGTCGATCAAAACTTCACCAATCGTTAAAATGTCCATGATACTTCTCCTTATTCTTGATGTGAAACCCAACGATCACCGCTGGAACAGATAATGAATGTAAGCGGCTGCACGCTCCGGGTGCGGTGCATTCTGCACCACCCCAAGATAGACCCTGCCAGAAAAACCTGCCTGCCTGACAAACGGCGTGTCCGAAATATCCAGCACGGTCCCACCGGCGTTCAGACCCGACAGTGCACGGAAAGACGCATCCAGTGTCCGCAGATCGAGAAAATAATCATCTGCCAACAGTCGATCCCGTGCATATTCGTCCATCAGAACAACATCTAACCGCTGGGCACTGACTGCACCCAGCAGCTTCATCTCCGAAGCATATACATATTGCTCCTCTGCGCGGTCGCTTTCGCTGAGCAGCAAGCCGGACAGCAGATCGACCTGTTGCTTTTTGGTCAGTCCCTGCGCCTCGGCAAAGCCGGTGGTAAGCTGTTCCGTCAGATCAGACCCGGCAGTGATATTTACCAGACCAAGGTAAAGCACATCCTCTTTTTTCGTCACATGGCGGTAGGCTGTATAGCCAAGGATATAGACGACGATGAGTACGATCGCAATGGGCAGCTTGTAATATGCCCAGATGTGCTCCCACTTTTTGCGCCCATGGAGGGAGCGGAGCGTATCCCGGTCAGTTTTTGTCATGGTCGTATTCCTCGTGTACTGCATCGGGGTCTCCACCGATCAGATAGAGGATCCGAAGCATCAGAAAGGAGCAGAGCATGGCGCACAAGCCCATGCCCAGCAGGAATGCAGGCGTGAACACAAACACAATGACGTACCCCATGATGCCATAGATCGCCGCCATCAGCAGGGTGCAAAACAGATACCGGACACCCACGAGAAGCGCTGTTTTCAGGATGCCGAAGGTGGTGTTTTCAAACCGTGCCAGCAGAGGAAAGGCATACAGCAGAACGATGCAGTACAGAACTGCCGCACCAATAAGCGTTGCAGTGAGCAGCGTCCAGAAAATGTTTTCGCTCCACATTCGGCGCAGCACAAAGCCATCCGCAGCCAGGAAACTGCCGACTGCCAGCAGGATAAGCCAGAGTTTTGTGGCAGGCTTAAAATTTTCCCGGAACGCCTTAAAAAACATCCGGGTCAGACCATCGTCCCGATCTTCCGCCATTTTGAGTGTGACGTAGAACAATGCGGTCGTAGAAGCCCCTATGGTAACGATGGGCAGGCTGCACACGAGCCATAAGATGTTCAGGTAAGCACTGTAAGTCAATTTCGTCAGCACAGCAAACAGCGGCTTGTCCGTATTGCACAGGTCACGCATAGGGGTTCTCCTTTCGCTCAATCTCCTGTGGATTCGCGCAGGATTAGGTTGGTTTCCGTATAGACGGTGCGATAGTTCAGCGATGGCTCTTCGATGCGGGTCATAAGCAGATTGGCAGCGGTGTAGCCCATGATCTGTTCATGGATATGGATCGAAGTCAGACGGGGGACAAAGTAGGAAGCCTCCTGACTGTCATCGAAGCCGCAGACCCAGATATCATCGGGAACCGAATACCCCAGCTCATTCAATGCCTTGACCAGATCCATGGCAACAAAGTCATTGGCGCAGACAAAGGCATCCGGCATCGTTTTGAACCGACGTATGGTTTCGTACAGGGATGCCGGATAGTTCTGCTGTCCAGATGGCATCGCACAGGTGCTCAGGCCTTCTGTCAGGCCAAAGTACTCCACTGCATCCTTATAAGCCATATAACGCTCAAAGAAGGACTGACAGTGGTTTTTATCCCCCGCAAAGCTGATGCGTTTTTTGCCGCGCTGGACCATGTGGGCCACCGCATTCTGGATCTCAATGCGGTTTTCCATATAAAGGCGGTCAGCTTTAAGAGGAGGACGCATATCCATCACAGGGGTGTCTACAAACAGCAGCGGAACATCCAGATCGCACAGCATCTGTGCGTAGTCATAGTCGAATACTTCAAAGCAGATGATGCCGGCTGTGCGCTGGATGTTGAGAGAAGATGGAAGTTTTTTCTCTTTCAGCTCTATGGGAGAAATGCGATGAATGGTCATGCCGCTGTGCAGATGGTCGATTTCCGCCTGGAAACGATCCAGCATCATGGAGGAAAAGTGAGAGCTGCTCAGAAACTGGGTCGTCAGCATGGCGATCTCCCGTTTGTCACTCGGCAGAAGGAAAGGCTCTGCTGCTTTTGCAGCGTCTTCCTGAAACAGCGGCAGATAGGCAAACTGCTTATAGCCCATTTCGGCGGCTTTGCGCAGGATCTTCTCCCGTGTGGCATCTGCCAGCACACCGGTGTTGTTGATGGCCTTTGAAACTGTGTTGCGGGAAAGCTGCAGTTCGTTTGCAATATCCTGAATGGTGACTCTGGTTGCCATAAGTCATCCTCTTTCTTTTATAGATAAAGTCTGGTGACGGATCTTATTCTTTGCGACTCCAGTATAGTGCAAATGCACAAATTAGTCAAATGCAAAAATGCAAATCATCATTTTGCATATTTGCGCACGTCTGGATTTGTGCATCTGTACAAATCCACAATAATTTTTGATGTATACCATGAATTATCGTTGACATTCGCTTGTTTGCATGGTATAAATGAATTACAGAATTTTACATTTGCACAAGCGAAGTGAAGAAAACGTAAAATTCAAAGGTGCAAATGTAAAGTACAAATCAAAAGGAGGAGAATGATTCATGAAAGCAAAGATGGCCTCGCCGGAAACGGCTGTGCTGACAGCAGAACGCAAGCTGCACAACACATGGGTCTACATCAAACGGCATTGGCAGCTTTACCTGTTGTTTCTGCTGCCTGCTGTGGTGCTGACGCTGGTGTTCAAGTACGCTCCCATGGGCGGTGTGCTGATCGCGTTCCAGAAGTACAATCCCTTCAAAGGTATCTGGGGCAGCGAGTGGGTAGGCTTCAAAAACTTTACCCGCTTCATGTCCTCGCCGGACTTCCAGCGCTATCTGATCAACACCCTGAAGCTGAGCGTCTACGGTCTGCTGTGGGGCTTCCCGATCCCCATTCTGCTGGCATTCCTGCTCAACCGTATCGAGAGCAAGAAGATCAAGCAGAAGGTGCAGCTGGTGCTGTATATGCCCAACTTCATCTCGGTCATCGTGCTGTGCGGCATCGTCCGGGTGCTGCTGAGTGTCACCGGTCCGGTGAACGGTCTGCTTCACACCAGCATCAACTTCATGACGCTGCCGGAAGCGTTCCGCCCCATCTACATCATCAGCGGCATCTGGCAGGGTGCCGGCTGGGCATCCATCATGTACACCGCATCCCTTTCTAACGCCAGCAAAGATCTGAAGGAAGCTGCTATGATCGACGGCGCAAACCTGATCCAGCAGATCATGACAGTGGAGTGGCCCGCCATTAAGGATATGGTCGTTATTCAGTTCATCCTGCAGGCAGGCAACATCATGAGCATCGGTTTTGAAAAGGCCTATGCCCTGCAAACTGACCTGAACCTGAACACTGCCGAGATCATTGCAACGTACGTTTATAAAAAGGGCCTGTTGGACGGCGATTACAGCTTCTCCACGGCAGTCGGTCTGTTCAACACCGTTGTCAACGTCATCCTGCTGATCGCAGTGAACAAGGTCGTTGCCAAAATGAACGATGGCAAGGGCTTGTAAGGAGGGGTTTACCATGGCAAAACAGAAAAAATCAAAAATGGCCCTCTACACCAGACAAGATAAGATCATCCTGTACTGCGGCTACGCACTTCTGGGCTTGTTCCTGCTGGCGATCATCGTTCCGATGATCTACATCGTCATCGCGTCCTTTATGGACCCGGTCACTCTGCAAAACAAGGGCATCTCCTTTGATTTCAGCAAGTGGAGTCTGGATGCTTACCAGCGTGTCGTTTCGGACAAGCAGATCTGGGTCGGCTTCAAGAACGCGGTACTTTACTCGATCATCTTCACCATCATCTCGGTAGCTGTGACGATGCTTGCCGCTTATCCCATGTCGCTGCCGGACTTCAAAGGTAAAGCAATCTTCAACACCTTGTTTGTGATCACGATGTTTTTCAGCGGCGGTCTGATCCCCACCTACCTGCTCATCAACAATCTGGGTCTGCTGGATTCCATGTGGGCGGTCATTCTGCCGGGAGCATTCAGCGTGTGGAACATGATCATTGCCCGTACCTATTATCAAGGCATCCCGCGTGAGCTGCGTGAAGCTGCGGATGTGGATGGAGCCAGCGAGATGCTTTACTTCTTCAAGATCCTGCTGCCCGTCTGTATGCCGGTGGTGGCAGTTCTGGCCCTGTGGCAGTTCGTGGCAATGTGGAACAGCTACTTTGACGCCATGATCTACCTGAACAGCGCATCGAAGCAGCCGCTGCAGCTGGTGCTGCGTTCCATCCTGATCCAGAGCCAGCCGGAATCCGGCATGATCGCAGATATCCAGAGTACTGCCGAACGTGCGAAGATGGCAGAGCTGCTCAAATATGCAACCATTATTATTTCCAGTCTGCCGCTGCTGGTGATGTATCCCTTCTTCCAGAAGTATTTTGATGCCGGCATCATGGCTGGTTCCATTAAAGGCTGAGGATATTCCAGAATTTTATAAACAGGTACGCTCATCTGTTACACGAAAAAAGAAACATAAAAAGGAGAAAATACCATGAAAAAGCTGATCTCTCGCCGCAACTTCCTCAAGGTCTGCGCTCTGGCGGGCTCTGCCGCTGCTCTGTCTGCCTGTGGCGGCGGCAAATCCACCGGCAGCGGTAATTCTGCTGCTGCAGCTGTGGACGTGACCGGTGCCGTTACATTTCCGCTGTCTGAAAAGGTCACCTTTACCGGTATGACCAGCTTCCCTGTGGGCAGCGAACCCGAACCGAACAACCGCACCATCTTCAAGCGTCTGGAAGAGCAGACCAATGTGCACATCGACTGGACCGCCATCCAGTCCGACCAGTGGAGTGATAAGATCACCCTGAATATGTCCAACCCCAACACCCTGACGGATTTTGTTTTTACTGCTGATTTTACCGACAGCAATCTGCTGCGCTACGCAGATCAGGGTGTCATCCTCAATCTGGAAGACTACATTGACAACAATATGCCTTATCTCCAGAAGGTCTTTGAGCAGTACCCGGAGTACCGCACCATGTGCACCGACAGCGATGGCCACATCTGGGCACTGCCCTGGATCGAGCAGCTCGGCTCAGAAAAGACCGCCATCCAGACCATTGGCAACATGAGCTTCATCAATACCAAGTGGCTGAACTTCCTCGGTCTGTCGATGCCCACCACGGTGGACGAGTTTGAGCAGGTGCTGATTGCATTCCGTGATAACGCTGCTTCTATCAAGGCAGAGTATGGCATTGACGGCGACATCATCCCCATGTCCTGCATCGTCAACAACGGCGATCAGGACCCCAGCATCCTCATCAATGGCTTTGGCGAAGGCTACGGCGATGCTGACAAAGACCGCCATATTGCCGTTACCAACGACCGGAAAGTTATCTGTGCCGCCACCCAGCAGGGCTACCGCGATGGTCTGGACTGGCTGCACAAGCTGTATGCCGAGAAGCTCATTGACCCGGAGTGCTTCACGCAGGAGTGGTCCACCTATGTTTCCAAGGGCAAGGCTGGCCGCTATGGTGTCTGCTTCAGCTGGGATGTTGCCAACATTGACAACCTGACCGACTGGGAGCCGCTGCCCGCCCTGACCGCCGATACCCGCAATATCACCCCGCAGAACGGCTCTTTCACCAGCGGCTTTGCCCGCGGCAGATGCGTTGTCACCGCAAAGGCGGAGAACCCCGCACTGGTTTGCGCATGGCTGGATCAGATGTACGCACCTCTCCAGTCTCCGCAGAACAACTGGGGCACCTACGGCGATGCGGAAGGCTTTAACATCTTTGAACTGTCCACCAACGATAAGGGCGAGCCCATGCTGAAGCACGCTCCTCTGGGCGATGCTTCTCCCGTGGAAGTCCGTGAAGCGCAGTGTGTCAGTGGACCTCTGGCGGTTCTGGATGATTACTATGGTGTATACGTTACCTGCCCGGACGATGCACAGTATCGTCTGGACTGGATCAAGGATATCTACACCCCGGATATGAACAACGATTATGTCTATCCCAATGTCTTTATGAGCAACGAGGACACCGAGCAGGTCTCTAACCTGCAGGCAGATCTGCAGACCTACATGAATACGCAGAAGGCCGACTGGATCATGAACGGCACTACGGATGCAGAGTGGAACGAATATCTGAGCAAGCTGGAAGACTACGGCCTGTCCGACTATCTGGGCATTATGCAGAAATATCTGGATGCTTACTACGCATAAGAATTCTTTCCTTTGGAGGATTCCATGAACGATTTGACTTTACAAAAAGCCCGTGCCTACGAGGCCGAGCACGGCGCAGCCATTTCCCCGGAGGAACGCCCTGCTTACCACATGACTCCTTATGTGGGCTGGCTGAACGACCCAAACGGTTTCTCTTATTACAAAGGGAAGTATCACCAGTTCTATCAGTATAACCCCTACGATGTGCGGTGGGCGCCCATGCACTGGGGTCACGCGGTCAGCACCGACCTGCTGCACTGGGAGTATCTGCCCTGTGCGCTTGCACCGGATTCCCCGGCGGACAACGGCCCCGGCTGCTTCTCCGGCTCTGCCACCGTGATGGATGACGGCAAGCAGCTGCTGATGTACACCAGCGTGATTGCAGAAAAGCAGCCCAATGGGGAGATGCGGGATATCCAGACCCAGAGCATTGCCATTGGTGACGGTCTCAACTACGAAAAGCCTGCCTGCAACCCGGTGCTGACCCAGAAAGACCTGCCGGAGGGCTTCAGCAAGTTTGATTTCCGAGACCCCAAGATCTGGCGTGAGGCCGACGGCACCTACTCTGCCGTCACCGTCTGCCTGGCCGAGGACGGCAGCGGCGCAGCGGCACTGTTCCAGAGCAAGGACGGCTTCGACTGGCACTTTGTCACGGTGCTGGAACGCTGCAACAATCAGTACGGCAAAATGTGGGAGTGCCCGGACTTCTTCCCACTGGACGGCAAGCAGATCCTGATGCTCGGCCCCATGGAGATGCTGCCCAAGGGAGAGTTCCACAACGGTCACAACGTGATTGCCTTCATCGGCAGCTACGACGAAGCCACCCACACCTTCACCAAGGAAAACGTGCAGCTGATGGATGGCGGCATCGACTTCTACGCCACCCAGACCACCCTTGCCCCGGATGGCCGCCGGCTCATGACCGCATGGCTGCAGACTTGGTCGGACACCGAGGATAAGCCCAAGGGCTGCAAGTGGTTCGGGCAGACCATCTGCCCGCGCGAGCTGCACATCAAGGACGGACGCATTGTTCAGGCCCCGGTGCGGGAGCTGGACGCCGTCCACGGTAAGCGCACCTTCCACGAAAATGTGACGGTGCAAGGCGAAACAACGCTGGAGGGCATCAAGGGCCGTGTGGCCGACCTGACCGTCACGGTGCAGCCCGGCGAATACCGCTCCTTTACCCTGAAGCTGGCCGCTGACGCAGACCATCACACCAGCCTGACCTACGATCCCTACACCTCCGAGCTGACGCTGGATCGCAGCTATGCCGGTTCCCGTGCCGACATCGTGCATACCCGCAGCTGCAAGGTCCGCAGCCAGAACGGTGCGCTCAAGCTCCGCATCCTGCTGGATAAGAACAGCATCGAAGTTTTCGTCAATGACGGTGAGCAGACCATGACCGCATGGATCTACACCCCTCAGTCTGCCGACGGCATCACCTTTGCTGCCGATGGCAAAGCAACAATCACGGCAGAACAGTTTGAACTGAATCTGTAACCTGATATTCCCTTCATTTCTCCTTCATTGAATACAGCCCCGCTTTGGCTTCTCCTTCACCAAAGCGGGGCTGTGTTTGTTATATCATTGATCTTCCAGCCTGCCGTGGTCGCAACCAAGTGAGAGATAATGCTCAATCTCGCCGCTCAACACCATCTGGGCATACTCCAAAGGCTTATTGTATAGCAGCCAGTCCAGCTCTGCCTGCTGTGCCGAGGTGTTGCCGTATTCGTCCTCCACGGCGATGCAGTCGATGGCAACGGCAGAGCCGTCCGCAAATCGGGCTTCCACCCGGTTGGTATCCATGTTATAGTGGCAGGAAAGCAATTTGTTCATAAGAAAGCCTCCATGTTTTTCACATTTACTTCTTCTGCGGTGGAAAGTTCCGGCTGTCCGTTTGCAGATTCATAAATCCGCTTTTTGATGCAGCTCTTTGCAGGTCTACACTCATCCACCACACGCCCGATTCTTACGCAAACCGGAACTTGTCGGGGCGAGGCCCCTCCATCTTGCTGCGCAAGACCGTTCTGTCGCTTAAAAGCCCCACTGGGGCTTTCATTGCTCCGCTTCGCTGCGCAAACGCGAACAACGCTCTTTTTGCTCTGCACAAAATCATACATCGTTTGGCGTAAAATTGGCGTATGGTGTAGTTTTCGCTGGAAATTCATCAAAAGAAAAAGCCTGAAACTTCTCGGTACATCAAGAAGTTTCAGGCTTTGTTTTTCTTAAATTGGAGCTTGTCGGGGCAAGGCCCCTCCATCTTGCTGGCGCAAGACCGCTCGGCCGCTTAAAAGCCCCACTGGGGCTTTCATTGCTGCGCAAACGCGGAATTTACTGCTCAATCGGCTTCATCGTGGGGAACAGCAGCACATCACGGATAGAGGCACTATCGGTGAGCAGCATCACCAGACGGTCTACGCCGAAGCCCAGACCGCCCGTGGGAGGCAGGCCGTACTCCAGTGCGTTGACGTAGTCGTAGTCCACCTGTGCCTTGCACTCGGGCTCCAGCGCCTTGCGCTCGGCCACCTGACGCTCGAAGCGGCCCTTCTGGTCGATGGGGTCGTTCAGCTCGCTGAAGGCGTTGCCGTACTCGGTGCAGTCGATGAAATACTCGAAGCGCTCGGTGAAGGCGGGATCATCCGGCTTGCGCTTGGCCAGCGGGCTGATCTCCACAGGATAATCGTAGATGAAGGTGGGCTGGATCAGCTTATCCTCCACAAAGGCATCGAAGAACTCGGCCAGAATGGCGCCCTTGGTGGGCACCTCGGGCAGTTCCACGTTGTGCGCCTTGGCGGCAGCGATGGCGTCCGCATCGGTCTGCCAGTCGTTGAAGTCCACACCGGAATACTTCTTCACAGCCTCCACCATGGTCAGGCGCTCCCAGTGGCTCATATCGATCTGCTTGCCCTGATACGGAATGACCAGACTGCCGCAGATCTTGAGGGCAAGGCGCTTGTACAGCTCCTCCACCAGATCCATCATGCCGTGGAAATCGGTAAAGGCCTGATACAGCTCAATGGAGGTAAACTCCGGGTTGTGCTTGGGGTCCATACCCTCGTTGCGGAAGATGCGGCCAACCTCGTACACGCGATCCATACCGCCCACGATGAGGCGCTTGAGGTACAGCTCGGTCTCGATGCGCAGCACCATGTCCATGTTCAGGCTGTTGTGGTGGGTGTAGAAGGGCCGTGCAGAAGCACCGATCTCGAAGGGGGTCAGGATGGGGGTGTCAACCTCCAAGAAGCCCTTCTCGTCCAGGTAGGCGCGGATCTCCTTCAGGATCTGGCTGCGCTTGATGAAGGTGTCCTTCACCTCCGGGTTTGCGATCAGGTCCACATAGCGCTGACGGTAACGCATCTCGGTATCGGTCAGGCCGTGGAACTTCTCGGGCAGGGGGCGCAGGCTCTTTGCCAGCAGGGTCAGCTCAGTGGCGCGCACGCTCAGCTCGCCAGTCTTGGTGCGGAACACCTCGCCCTTCACGCCGATAATGTCGCCCACGTCCAGCTTTTTAAAGGCGGCGTAGGCCTCGTCACCCAGCTCGTCGCGGCGGACATAAAGCTGGATATCGCCCTTGTCGTCGCGCAGATGGGCAAAGCTTGCCTTGCCCATAACGCGCTTGGACATCATACGGCCTGCCAGTGCCACCAGCTTGCCGCTGTCGGTCTCGTTGGGCAGTTCCTTAAATTCTTCCTTCAGGTCGGCAGAATAAGCGTCCTGCGGGAACTTGGTCAGGGTAAAGGGGTCGTTGCCGGCGGCCTGCAGGTCGGCCAGCTTCTGACGGCGCACCTGTACCTGCTCGCTCTCGGACAGACCCGCAGCGGGGTTTCTCTTTTGCTCTTCCATGGTTACTCCTACTTAGTTTGCAGAATGGGTGATGGCCAGCACGGTGTACTCCACGGTCTGGCCGGTGGGCAGCAGCACTTCGACCTTTTCGCCCACAGCCTTGCCCATCAGGGCGTGACCCACGGGGCTCTCATCGCTGATCTTACCGTTGAAGGCATCAGCCTCGGTGCGGCCCACGATATCGTATTCCTCGGCCTCATCCTCGCCGGTCTCGCGGATGGTAACGTGGGTACCAACGGAAACGTTATCCACGCTCAGCTCGCTCTCGTCGATTATAACTGCGTTCTTGATGGTCTGCTCCAGTTCGGTGATGCGGTTCTCCACCAGACCCTGCGTATTCTTGGCCTCGTCGTACTCGCTGTTCTCAGACAGGTCGCCGTGGCTGCGGGCTTCCTTGATCTCTTCAGCCAGTTCCTTGCGGCGGACGGTTTTGAGGTATTCCAGTTCCTCCTGCATTGCCTTCAGACCGGCAGCGGACATCTTGATCTCTTGTGCCATTTGAGAATCTCTCCTTGTTATTAGCTGTATTTCTTTCGCGCAGCCACAAAGCCGCACAGGAATGCCATTTTGACTACACTATTATAATAGCAAGCCGGTGCCTTGTCAACAAAAAAGGCGGTGCTGGGGCCAAAAAAGCACGCAGAACGGAAGAACGGCAGGGGTAGAGCCGATCAAAGAGTGACACTTTCGATAATTCGTGCTCTTTTTGGGCATTTTGTGCCATTTCCCTTCCAAAATACGATAAAATGTAATATAATGGAAGTACCGTAATACATACCCCCCCCCCGTAAATAATACGAGGGGAAAAAGGAGGTTGTACCATGAAACAAGGCAAACTTATCCGACGTGCAGTATCGGCAGCGCTAACCGGATGCATGATGTTCACCCTCTCAGCCCCGGCTCTGGCTGAGAGCACTGATGCACTGATGCAGTTGAACATCAGCGGCAACCGTGCGGTCAGTGTGCTGGATGCGGAAAACGGCTACGGCATCACAGTTAATGGCGTAGAGGTCACAGATGCTAACAAGGACGATGTCCTTGCAGGAACCTTGAATGCCGGTAAGCTCAGATATGAAAACGGTGCATTATGCTCAGATAATGTACAGCTCTCAGGTATTCTGCGTGTAACTGCGCCGGGCACGAATATTGAACTGAACGGCGGAGCGTACAGTCCTCTGGCTACAATCTATATTAATGATGCAGATAACGTAACAATCTCCAGCGATAACTACTCCGCGATTGGCAATAAGGCAGAGATTGACTGCACCGGAAAAGTAACGATCAATGCGTCTGGTAATTTTGGCAGCTATGCCATAGGTGCCCGTTCTCAGGCAGACGAGGGCACTCTGATCATTCGGAATGCCAGTGCAGTAGAGATCAATGCGCCCCAGTATAATCAGGTCATCGGCGGATGGAAGGGCATCGCCGATATTACCTGCAACGGTCCTGTTACCATCCGCGGTAATGCAGAAAGCGGCAATAGAATTGCCAAGAACTTCACCTACCAGCGCACGGATGGTGCAGACTACGTCTACTACACCAGCGAGGATGCGGAGACAGAAGCCATCGACGGAAGCATTACACCCATCCCGTCCGATGCACCCTACAGCTATCTGCATATTGAGGAAAAGACGTTTTCCGCAATTACCGTAAACAATGGAATCGCAAAAGCGGGCGGAAGCGAAGTGCAAATGGCCTTCAACGGTCAAAAAGTGACCGTCACCGCCCAGATCGATGAAACTGACGAGCGAAAATTTGACGGCTGGGAAGTAGTAAATGCTCCCGCAGGCTTTACGATCTCTGCCGAAAAACTGGCGCAGAAGGAATTTTCGTTCATCATGCCTACAGGCAATGTAGAACTGACCGCACACCACAGCAACAAGCTTGAGGTGTCCGGCGGTACTGCCAAAGTGAACGGTAACAGCAATGCAGATTTTGCCCGCCCGGGCGCAGCCGTTACCGTGACCGCAGGCAGCCCCGAGGATTACCAGTTTGACCACTGGGAGGTATCTGGCGGCAATATCGGCAAGACCGAAGAGGAGCTGAAGGTCAGCCCTCTGAGCTTCACCATGCCGGATGCAGCCGTCAAGCTGACCGCTGTCTACAAGGCTGCTGTCAAGGTGAGCAACGGTACTGCCCAAACGGACAATACCACCGGTGAGACGGTGTATGCACTGGAGGGTGCATCCGTTACCGTGACCGGTCACGACAGCAACGCAAGCTTTTCCAAGCTCGTAGGCTGGAAGCTCAAAAAGGGCAGCCTTACTGCAATCATCGATGCGGACGGCAATAGCCTGAATGTTACGGTGGACGCAGAAAACAATTATCTGCTGGATGCCAGCGGGGCAAAGATCAAAAACGAAACTTTTACGTTCACCATGTCTGACAAGCCTGTGGAACTGAGTGCTGTCTACAGTATTCCCGCCATCGCAATGAGTCTGCCGGTCATCGTGGAAGGCGGTACAATCAATGGCACGCAGGACAGCTTTGTGCGCGTAAAGGCGGGCGAAAAAGTCACGATCAAGGCTGATGCACCTGCTGAAAACATGCAATTCCATCACTGGAAAGTGGAAGAAGGCACCAGCGCGGACTTTGGCGTAACGGTCGGCACGCTTGGCTCTGATACGGAGCAGGGTACTGAGGAGATCGCATTCATCATGCCCCGGGGTGCTGTCAGACTGACAGCACAGTGGTCCGCTACTCCGGCGACCCGACCCGATCCAGATCAGCCGCTGGACGAGGATTTCGGTGTTGATACTCCTCAGCCGAAGCCCGAACCTGAAGAGCCTGAAGAGCCCGAAGAGCCCGAAGAGTCCGCCGCCGGTGCTATTGCAGCAGTCGCCATTGGCGGCGCAGCAGTCTGGGGCGGCTACGAGATCACTACCCGCGCCATCCTGAAGAACCTGCTGCCCGCAGATGCAGCCATCCCCAAGACTCAGGGCCAGCTGGCTGAGCTGCTGTGGCAGAACGCAGGCTGCCCCCAGCCCACCGTTACACAAGCCACCGATGCCGCTGCCGCCGCCCGCTGGTGTGTCGAGCAGGGCTATCTGGAAGAGGATTTCGCCCCGGAAAAGTATGTACCCAAATACAAGGTGATCCGTATCCTCAAGCAGGCTAAAAGCGCCACATAACCTCTGATATCATCTCACATCACCGCACAAAAATGGACGGAGGAGCGTCTTTGACGTTCCTCCGTCCATTTTCTTTTAACACACTCAGACCAGCTTTGGCACCTCTGCGGTCAGCAGCTCTGCCAGCCGGGCGTGCCCCTTGCAAGTCAGGTGCATAAAGTCCACCTCGTTGAACTCGCACTCGGCGGCATCCATAAAGTGCACGCCCTGCCGCTCGGCTACGATGCGCAGCTGCTCGGCGACCCCGCGGGATTTTTCCACGCAGCCTGCGCCCATGACGGCATCGTGGAAGCCGTCCTTGATGCAGGGCGGTGCCACCACCAGTATGTTAGGCGCTTTGCCACCCCAGCAGTCCACGCTTTTCACCTTGAGCAGCAGCCGCTCCATGCCCGCGCCGATGCAGGCGGCGTTTGCGCCAAAGCGCTCCTTGACGTCGTTCGTGCCCAGCATGATGATGAGCAGATCGATGACCTCGTGGCTCTTGAGCAGGGCGTAAGCCACGCTCAGTGCGTCCATGGACTCATGCAGCGGGTCCACGAACACGGTGGTGCGGCCGGAAAGACCTTCCTCGGTGACCAGATACTCCTCGCCCAGCGCCTTTTGCAGGCGGCAGGTCCAGCGCTCATCCTCGTTGAAGCGGATGCCGTGGTCGGCGCAGTCGTTGGGGTCGGCGCAATAGCCGTGGGTGTTGGAATCACCCAGACAGAGAATATGCTTTTTCATAACCAAATCACTCCTTTTCCATCGTCTGCCGGAAGTAGTACACAGCGCCCACCATACCGGCATCGTTGTGCAGCTGTGCGGCACGAATTTCCAGTCCTTCGGCAAAGGCGGGCATGACGGATGCTTTCACCTTTTCAGCGATAGGCTCGATGAGCAGCTTTTGCTGGGCGGACACGCCGCCGCCGATCAAAATCAGCTGCGGGTTGAAGATATGCACCATGCCTGCCAGCCCCTGCGCGATCTCGTCCGTCCATACGTCCAGCAGCGCCAGCACCGTCTCGTTGCCCGCTTCTGCGGCGGCAAAGATAGCGCGGCCATCCTTCCATGCCGGATTTTCCTCCTGTGCGGCGCGCACCAGAGCAGTGGTGGCAGCGTAGCGCTCCCAGCAGCCCTTTGCGCCGCAGGTGCAGTCCACGCCGTCCAGCGCGTGGGTGCGGTAGTGTCCCAGCTCGCCGCCCAGACCCCGCGCACCTTCCAGCAGACGGCCGCCGGTCAGGATGCCTCCGCCCACGCCGGTGCCCAGCGTCACGCCGATGACGTCCGTATAGCCCTGTGCACCGCCGACCCACACCTCGCCCAGTGTCATGCAGTTGGCGTCGTTGGCTACCGTGACCGGCAGACCAAAGGTCTTTTCCAGCTCCGCCTTGATGGGTGCGCCGATGTAGTTGGGCAGATTGCCGCAGGTACCCGCCACGATGCCCTTGCGGCTGTCGATCTGCCCGGTGGCAGAAACGCCGATGCCCGCAAGGCTTTCCGCCGGGACGCTCTGCGCGGCAAGGAAAGCTTGTGCAGCCTTCAGCACCGTGGTCAGGATGGGGGTGCGGTAGCCGTCAAAGCTTACGCTCTCTTCGGCTTTCGCCAGCACTGCACCGGCTTCGTCCACGATGCCCAGCTTGACGGCGGTGCCGCCGATGTCGATACCAAGATAGTGTTTCATAGCAGGCACTCCCCTGTGTTATTTCTTTGCGGCGTTGATGGCACCGGTAAAGCGTGCGGTGATCTCTGCCGGGCGGGTAATGGCACCGCCCACCACCAGCGCAAAGGCACCGGCTTCCAGCGCCTTGACCGCCTGCTCCGGGTAGTGGATATGACCCTCGGCAATGATCTTTGCCGGGCACTCTGCGGACAGCTTGCGGATGAAGTCAAAGTCGATATCGTCAATGCCAGTGGTCTCCGGGGTGTAGCCGCGCATGGTGGTGCCCACAAAGTCGGCACCTGCCTCGGCGCAGAGCATGGCGTTTTCAAAGTTATCGCAATCAGCCATCACCAGCTGTTCGGGGTACTTTGCCTTGATGGCGCGGATGAACTGTGCCGAGGTGGAGCCGTCCGGGCGCAGCGCACCCGTGCCCTGCACGGCAAGGATATCCACCCCGCAGGCCACCAGCTCGTCCACTTCCTTCATGGTGACGGTGATGTACATGGGCGTGCCGGGGTAATCCTTTTTGATGATGCCGATGACCGGCAGGTCCACCACCTGTTTGATCTGGGTAATGTCCCGCACGGTGTTGGCACGGATGCCCACAGCCCCGCTCATGGCGGCTGCTTTCGCCATCAAGGGCATGACCCCGCCCTCCTTGGTGTACAGCGGCTCGTGCTCCAGTGCCTGACAGGACACGATGAGCCCACCCTTGATCTGTGCAAACAGCTTTTCCTTATCCATGGTCTTACTCCTCCATTCTGATCTTGACAACGGCCTTGCGCACGCTGACGCAGCCGTGCTGTACAAGGCCGGGTTTATGCAGTTCCTCCGGGAAGAACAGCACAAAGCGTCCCTCGCCCAGTGCACCGGTCACTACGCTGGCGCTGGCCTGAAAGCCGCAGTCCCCGGTAAATTCCCCGATCTCCGCGCCGGGCAGATTGGTGTAGCCCCAGCCCTCGCTGCCGGTAAGGTCTACCTGTAAATCAGCATAAAGCTTGTGGTACTCCGGGTGGTAGCCCGCGTCCGGGTGCAAGGTGGCGTCCATCAGGTTGATGAACACCTTGTCGCCGTCCACCTCGGTGCGTCCCAGCTGCAGGGCGGCAAGGTCGTGGGTAAGCAGGTAGTCAATGGCGGTATCCAAGTTAGGGTGCAGTCCCCTGTACCGGCCAAGATGCTGCAGGGTATCGCAGATCATTCGTGTTTCCTCCAATAAAAGAAGCGCCCGCCTCCCCTCTGAAAAAGAGACGGAGAGGGGCGCTTTTATCCTGTTACAGCTTTGCGATGGCAGCTTCGATCATGGCCTGTGCCTCGGCCACAACGGCTTCATCCTCGGGGATCAGGCCGGGCATCGGGGCGCGCACGCTGCCCAGTTCCAGCCCGTACATCCGGCGCAGGATCTCCTTTTGCACCGCGTACAGATTGCCGTGGGCAGAGCACATCTTGTAGATGATGCGGTTTGCCTCGTACTGGATAGCGCGTGCCTTTGCGATCTCGCCCTTTTCCAGATGGGCGTTCATGGCCAGATACAGCTCCGGCATTACGGCGTAGGTGCCGCCGATGCCGCCGTCTGCACCGATGACGCGGCCGGAAACAAACTGCTCGTCCGGGCCATTGAACACCACAAAGTTGCCCTCGCCGCGGGCGGCGATACCGGCATCCTTGAACATCTGGATATCCTGTGTGGGCATGGAGCTGTTCTTCACGGCTACCACGTTGGGGTTCTTCAGCATCTCATTCAGCAGGCTCATGGTCAGCGCCGTGCCAGCCAGCTGCGGGATGTTGTAGATAACGAACTCGGTGTTGGGTGCTGCTGCGGACATATCGTTCCAGTACTTGGCAATGGCGTACTCCGGCAGGTGGAAGTAGATGGGCGGGATGGAGGCAATGGCGTCCACGCCCACGCTCTCGGCGTGGCGTGCCAGCTCCATGCTGTCGGCGGTGTTGTTGCAGCCAACGTGGGCGATCACGGTCAGCTTGCCCTTGGCTTCGCTCATCACGGCCTCCAGAACGGTCTTGCGCTCCTCGACGTGCTGGTAGATGCACTCGCCGGAGGAGCCGCCCACATACACGCCCTTGACGCCCTTGGCGATCAGGTGGCGGGTCAGCGCCTTGACCCCCTCCACCGAGATGTTGCCCTCTGCGTCATAGCAGGCGTAAAAGGCAGGGATGACACCCTGATATTTTTTGATATCTTTCATGTTTCAAGCCCTTCTTTACAATCAGTAATAAATCAAGATAAAATAGTCGTTCGTATCAAATTCTGACGCTTTCCGCTCCGGGCGGGGGTATTTTTGCCCTCTTGCGGCGGTCGAAATTTTAGCCTTTAACAGCACCCATTGCGATGCCCTTGGTGAAGTACTTCTGGAAGATCAGGAAGATGATGATGATCGGCACAGCGGCCAGTGCGGCACCAGCCATGATCAGGCCGAAGTCGGTGCTGTTCTCTGCCTGCAGTTTTGCAATGCCCAGCGAGATGGTCAGGTTGCTGGTGCTGGACAGCATGATCAACTGCATAAAGTAGTCGTTCCAGCTGTTGATGAAGGTAAAGATGGCCAGTGCGCCGATACCGGGCTTGACCATGGGCAGCACGATCTTGACAAAGGTGCGTGCCTCGCTGGCACCATCGATGCGGGCAGCCTCCAGCATTTCTGTGGGGATGCCCTCACTGAACTGCTTCATCAGGAACACGCCGAACGGCCAGCCCACGATGGGGAAGATGACCGCCCAGATGGTGTTGTACAGGTTCAGTGCGCTCATCTCCCGCAGCAGGGGGATCAGGATGACCTGCTTGGGCAGTGCCATAGCGCAGACGATGAGGGTGAACAGCAGCTTGCGGCCCACAAAGCGCTTTTTGGCCAGCGCATAACCGGCCATGGCGGCGGTCAGGCAGGTAAGGATCATGGACATAACGGCCATGAACACGGTGTTGATCATCCAACGGATAGCAGCGGGAGCCATAGGGCCTACCGAGAAGTAGACGGGCTCGCCGTTGGCGCTGAACTTGGAGCCGAAAGGCACGGCCAGCTGCCACAGCGGGGCACGCTTACCGGCAAACAGTTTCTGGTAGTTGGTCAGTACCCACTGGCTGGGCCACCACTCCGGGGTGGTCGCATTGATGGCGGCACCGGTCTTGAAGGAGCCGGTGATGATCCAGTACAGCGGGAAGGCGAACAGCACCGCCATGATGCTGATGAGGATGATTGCCAGAATGGCGTAGGCGCTCATCTTTTTCAGTTTACTGGGATGGCGCTCCAACGGTTTTTGCTTTTTTGCAGCAGTTGCACGCATTGTTCCGCACCTCCTTAATTATCCTTGTTGCCCAGCTTGAACTGGACAGCAGACAGAATGGCGATGATCACCGCCAGCACCACGCCCATGGCGTTGCCGTAGCCGTACTTGTACTGCTTGAAAGCGGTGTAGTAGATGTAGTACATAATGGTATCGGTCTTGTGGTTGGGGCCGCCGGAGGTCAGCAGCTGGATCAGTGCAAAGCACTGGAAGGAGTTGATGGTGGTGATGACCAGAATGTACAGGGTGGTGGGCATAATGGCCGGCCACTTGATCTTCCAGAAGCACTGGAAGTCGGTCGCGCCGTCCACCTCGGCGGCTTCCACGATGGACTGATCCACGTTGCCCAGTGCCGAAACGTACAGCACGATGGGCTGACCCACGGAGGTGGTGAGCAAAATCAGGATGATACAGCCCAGAGCGAACCGCTCGTCACCCAGCCAGTTGATGTTTTTGTCCAGAATACCAAGGCTCTTGCCCAGATAGTTGAAGATGCCGTAGTAGTTGTTGTACATCCACTTCCACACCACGGTAACAGCGACAGAGCCGGTGACCACGGGCAGGTAGAACACGCAGCGGAAAAGGCTGGTGGCCCACTCCGGCAGGTCTACGATGGCGGAGGACACCCACAGCGAGAAGATGCAGGTGATGGGCACCGACACGATAACGATGACGAAGGTGTTCTTTAATGCACCAAGGAAGATGGGGTCGGCAAACAGGGTCTTGTAGTTTGCCATCCCCACAAAGATATCCGCGCGGTTCATGGTGGAGTCAAAGAAGCTGGTCACCACGCAGAGGATCATGGGGTAGATGACGAAGCCCAGAAAGAAGATCAGGCTGGGCAGCAGGAAGCAGTAGGAGGCGAAGGTTTCGCGCCGTACCAGCGCACTGCTGCGTTTGGGCTCTTTCATTGCCGTCTTTGCAGCCAAGAGGATCACCAGACCTTTCGTTTGAGAGTGTTTTTTCCGTAAAAAGGCCCCTCCCTCACCCGGAGGAAGGGGCCATGCGGTTCAGCTGTAATGCAGTTCAGAGAAACTAGCGCTTATGCCTCGGCAGCAGCGGCTGCGTTTGCGTTGTCCACAAAGGTCTTGACGGCAGTCTCGACGGCCTCGCCGGATCCCACGCGCTGCAGCATGTTCCACCACTCGGTACGGGCAGTGGTCCAGCCCGGGGTGATCTGGTAATAATCGCCCAGATAGCCCATAAACTTGCTGTACTCGCTCATGACCTCGTTGCCGGCGTAAATGTCGCCCACGCTGGTGCGGACGGGGAAGTAGGTGGAAGCCAGCACGCTGTCCTTGACCTGAGAGGGATCGGCAGCGATGAACTCAATAAAGGTCTTTGCAGCCTTGATCTTGGCCTCGTCGCCGTTATCAAAGATGCCGAAGCCCCAGATGCCGCCGCACAGCTTCGGGTCGCCGCTTTCGGTGGGGAATGCCATGGGGAAGATCTCGTCGCCGCTGATGGTCTGGCCTGCGGCAGCGGTGTCAGCGTTCAGCTGCTGTGCAATGTTCCAGCAGAAAGCCATCTGCAGGGTGCCGTTGCGGAACAGGGTGATCTCCTCGCCGCCGTTGATGGAGGGATCGAAGTTGACGCCCTTTGCATCGTACAGAGTCTGAATGGCCTTGATGTTCTCGGCAGAGTCGGCGGTGTACTTGGTGTGGGCTGCATCGGTAAAGGTGCCGCCGTACATATTGTTGATGATGGCGCGGGTGCCCTGGTCGCCGCCCTGACCGCTGCAGTAGATGGCTGCTACGTTCTCGTAGCCGCCCTTGTACAGTGCGTCCACAGTGTTCAGGAAGCCCTCGGTGCTCCAGGTGTGCTTGTCAGTATCAATGTACTTGTCCGCGCCCACTTTCTTGACCTTGGTCATGTTCACGGCCATGCAGTGTGCGGTCATGCACAGGGGATACTCGTAGTAGTCGCCCTTCTCGTTGTGGCAGGCAGACTCCACAGAAGCGTAGATGTCCTTCTTGGCGTCGTCGGTCCACAGGTCGTTCAGCGGAGCCATAACGCCCTTGGCACCCCAGTTGGCCACCAGACGCTCGGGGCCTTCCATGACCAGATCGGGTGCGCTGCCGCCCTCGATGGCGGTGTTCACCTGATCGTCGCCGTTAGTGTAGTCCAGATACTCCACGGTCACCTTGATGTCGGGGTACTTTGCGTTGAAGCTGGAGATCAGGTTCTGGACGGTATCGTCATTGCCCCAGCCGCCGATGGGGTATGTCCACAGCTTGATGCTTGCGCCGGTGCTGGCTGCACTTGCAGCAGCAGAGGAAGCGGTGGAGGAAGCAGCAGTGCTGGTGGAGGAGGAACCGCCGCAGGCGGCCAGTGCACCGGCAGCGCCCAGAATACCGGCAGCCTTCAGGAAGGAACGGCGGGAAATGCAGTTTTTCATGGTAGATTCTCCTTGTTCATCTTCTTCGACCCATCGGGGGATCGTACTCCGTTTTGCTCGTAGCGGCTGCTCGTGTCCGCAGCCGTTGTTTGTAGCCCAATTATAGAAAATTATTTTCATTTTGTCTATTCGTTCTTTTCATAAATTTTCATTTTTAAACCCGGCAGTCTGCACAAAATTGTGGGATATCAGAAAAAACACAATATTTTCATCCACTTTACTTGTCAAAATAGTTACAAAACGGTACACTTTCCCCGGTTGCTCTGAAAATCACTTTCAGCTTTGAAATTGTAAAAATGAAAAGCATTTTCACTATTTGGGGCATTTTTTCCTTCAAAACTGTGCCCTCTGCACAGAATCGGCGGGTAAAATGTGTTCATTACGCCTCTTGCACAGCGGCGCGGTTTCTCTTATACTTTTATATAAGAAGGTAAGCACGAACACGGCACCGGCACCGCCGGCGGCCTAAGTCAGGAGAGGGAAGAATGTCTACAAATTTTTGGGAGCTGCTGCAGCAGCATCAGGGCGACCTGACAAAATCCGGCCGCACGGTGGCCGAATATCTGGTGCAGCACGCCGCGGAGGCACAGTATCTGTCCATATCATCGCTGGCCAGAGAGTGTCAGGTGGCCGAGGCCACGGTGTTCCGGTTCTGCCGGGCGCTGGGCTTTGAGGGCTACCACGAAATGCGCATTGCGCTGGCGCAGGCCAATGCCACCGGTGTGCTGGTAAACCAGCAGGAGCCCGCCCCGGACGCCGACACTGCCACCCTGTGCGAGCACGCCTCAGCACTGTTCATGACCGCCATCAATGGCACCCAGAACGCCCTTTCGCCGCAGGCGGTGGATCAGGCTGTGGCGCTGCTGCACAGCGCCCGGCAGGTGTTCTGCATGGGACAGGGCGGCAGCATGGCCGCCGCCAAAGAGATCTGCGCCCGGTTCGCCTGCATCACCAACAAGTTCCGTGCCACCGCCGACAGCCACATGCAGGTCATGGCGGCCAGCCTGATGACCGAGCAGGACGTGGTGCTGTTCGTCTCCTACTCCGGCGCTACCCGGGACCTGATGGAGACCCTGCGCACTGCCAAGGCCAACGGCGCAAAGATCATCCTGATCACCCACTACGAGGACTCCCCCGGTGCAAAACTGGCAGACATCGTGCTGCTGTGCGGCGCACAGGAAAGCCCGCTGGATTCCGGCAGCATCCCCATCAAGGTGGCGGTGCTGTATGTAGCCGAAGTGCTGGTGCTGCGGTACATTCTGGACGATAAGCCCGGCAGCACCGAAGCGCAGGAGCACACCACCGAGGCGCTGGCTGTAAAGATGCTTTGAGTATCAACTTAAAATTTCAGGTTCCATCATAAAAGTTGGGGTCGGGAGAAAATCCCGACCCCATTCTTTATAGAACAAAAAATCGGTCAGACCAGCAGGCCTGACCGATTTTTTGCTTATCAATGATGTTGCAGCGCTGTACGCTTAATCGCGGCGGCGGCTGTTGAGACCCAGCAGACGCACCACATACAGGAAGATGTTGATGAAGTCCAGATACAGCGTCAGTGCGCCGTAGATGGAAGCCTTTTCCGCCAGCTCGCTGTCCCCTGCGTAGTAGGAGTACATCTGGCTCAGCTTCTGGGTGTCGTAGGCGGTCAGCAGCATGAACACCACCAGACCGATGCCGGAGTACAGCACCGTGCCCATAAAGCCCATGCCAAACAGCACACCGACGAAGCCGGTGATAATCAGCGCAAACAGTGCCATCATCAGTTTGGGGCCCCAGCCGGACAAATCTTTGTGGGTGGTGGTGCCGTAGACTGCCATCAGACCGAAGTACAGCGAGGTGGCAAGGAAAGCCAGCACCAGTGTGCCCAGATCAAAGGCAAGGAAATAGTAGCTCAGTACCATGCCGTTGAGTAGGGCGTAGCCTAAGAACACCCCTCTTGCCGCACCCACGGACATATTCTGCACCCGGGCGCTCAGCACGATCACCAGCGCCAGCTCGGCAATGGTGAACAGCAGGTACAGCGAATTGACCACATAGAACAGCGGGGTGGTGGCGGTTACAAACGCCGCCGCAAAGGTGATCAGCAGTCCCAGCGCCATCCAGCGGTAGGTGCGGGTCATATAATCAGCCGAGGTCATTGTAGGCTCTGCATAGCCACGGTTGTAATTGTTATAACTCATCTGGGTTCCTCCAGTCTATTCTGCGGAGCATTTCTCTCTTGCTCCGGTCTACGGAATATAGTATACTGCATAGAAATGAACGTTTCATGAAAAAGGCTGTGATATTGTATGTCCCTTGGACTTTATCTGCATATTCCCTACTGTTTTTCCAAATGTCGGTACTGCGATTTTTATTCCCACCCCGGGGAGCGGGGCGTACCGGACGCCTATGTGGACGCGCTGCTGCGGGAGCTGCACCGCTTTGCGCCGGATGCGCCCCTGCGGCCGGACACCCTTTATTTCGGCGGCGGCACGCCCAGCCTGCTCACCCCGGCGCAGGCAGAACGGCTCATCCGGGCAGCAGACCCCGTGCCCGGTGCGGAGATTACCTTGGAGGCAAACCCCGAGACTGTCACCGAGGAGAGCCTGCGGGGCTTCCGGGCGGCAGGGGTGAACCGCATCTCCTTCGGGGTGCAATCTGCCCGGGACACCCAGCTGCGCACCCTTGGCCGTCCCCACAGCGCCAAGCAGGCGCGGGCAGCCTTTGCCGCCGCCCGGCGCGCCGGATTCGAGAATATCAGCGGCGACATCATGCTGGCGCTGCCCCATTATACGCAGGCCGAATTTGACGAGACACTGGAGCTGATTGAAAAAGGCGGTGCCACCCACATCTCGGCTTACCTTTTAAAGATCGAGCCGGACTCTGCCTTCGGCAAGCACCCGCCGGAGGGTCTGCCCACCGGCGATGAAGCCGCTGATTTCTACCTTTACGCCGTGGAGCAGCTGGAACACCACGGCTACCGCCAGTACGAAATTTCCAACTTTGCAAAGCCGGGCTATGAAGGCCGTCACAACCTCATCTACTGGGACTGCGGCGATTATCTTGGCCTTGGCCCTGCGGCACACTCCTGCATGGGCGGCAAGCGGTTCTGCTACGCGCCGGACACCGCCGCCTTTCTGCAGGACGCCGCCGCACCCATCATGGACGGCAGCTGCGGTGCAGAGGACTACCTGATCTTACAGCTGCGTCTGCGCAAGGGGCTTGACCTCGAAGCCTACAAAACCCTGTACGGCAAGCAGTTTTCCACCGCACAGCTGGCCTTTGTGCAAAACTGTGTCCGTGCCGGGTACGCCACCTTCGATGGCCGCATCCTCGCCCTGACCCCCGCCGGGCTTATTGTGCAAAACAGTATTCTAGCACAGCTGCTCTGATGGGAGGGCGAAGCAGAAATAGCAGGAAAAAGTATCGTAAAACAAAACCGCAGCGTATTTTGATACGTTGCGGTTTTTTGGTGGGCGCGGGTGGATTAAAGGAACCCGGGTCGCGGCTCCCAGCGGCTGCATCGTGCCTTGGGCGGCACGCGCATCCTGCTGGCCGCAGCCCCAACAGCTCCTCCCTGTTTCTGCCGCTGGCAGCGGTCGTCGCTGTTGCACAGGGGCTTTTTTACCCGCCGGACTATTCGGCGGGTCGATGCTGTTCGAATCCACCCTTGCAACCCCTTTTGCAAGACAGATAAAACAGAAACTCCGGTACCCATTGGATACCGGAGTCCTTGGTGGAGCGAAGCAACCCAAATCCGAACCATTGCCCTCTGGGGCATCTTTGGCGGCGATTTCATCGAAAGTGATGGTTTTTGTGCCGTCTTTGTAGTTGAATGTAATCAAAACTTTTTCATCATAGAGATAAACAGCATTCACGAAGGTGTTGATGAGCGTTTCCCGGTGGCTTTTCACCCTCGTGTCCAGCTTGCGGAGCCGGGTCAGCCAGAAACGGATCTGATTCTCACTCAGCCGGGGCTTCGCGATTTTCTCCTCGGCAATGCGGACTTCCAGTTCTTTCTGCTGTTCTTCCAGCTTTTCCAGACGTGCCTTGGTGGAACTGGTCAGTACACCCGCTTGGATGGCGTTCAGCATATTCTCGATGCTGTTCTCCACCTCTTTCATCTGCTTTTCCAGCAGGGGCAGGGTGGTGTTCTCCTGCTCTTGCAGTTCCAGCACCTCTGCAACGATGGCATCAATCACGGCATCGTCCTGAATCAGCTTCATGGTTTCAGCCACGACTAGATCTTCCAGCCATTCCTTACGGACGGTCTTTTTCTTGCAGGTCTTGAAACGCTTCGCGGTGGCGCACTTATAATAATGATGAACGACCTTGTTTCTACCCGTGCCGCACTCGCCGAACATCATCGCGCCGCACATTCCGCAGAACAGCTTGGTGGTGAGCAGATAATCGTCCTCGGCTTTGTGACGGGCAGGAGCGCGGCTGTTCTTCTTGATTTTTTGCTGCACTTCTTCAAACAAGTCCTTGTCCACGATGGCCGGGATGCTGTCGGGCATCACAATGTCCTTGAAGTGGTTTTCTCCGATGTACCGTTTGTTCGTCAACAGCTTCTGAACACTGTTGTAGGTAAACTTCTGATTGCGGTTGGTGGTCACGCCACTGTCGTTCAGCCAGTTCATCAGTTCCTTCATGGTCGCACCATCGTTGTACCGCTGAAAGGCTTCTACCACAAAGGGAGCTTTCAGCGGGTCGATTTGAAAGAACTTCTCCTCATCCACCTTAAAACCAATGGGAATCGTGCCGCCGTTGTACTTCCCCTTCAAAACATTCTCGGTCATGCCGCGTACGACCTTTTCAGACAGCTCTGCCGAATAGTATTCGGCCATGCCAGTCAGCATACTCTTGACCATGATACCCGCAGGGCTGTCAGAAATAGGCTCTGTGGCTGATACCAGCTTGACATGATTTCGTTCCAACTGGTACTCATAGTGGGCCGAATCATAGCGATTTCGGGCAAAACGGTCAAGTTTCCAGACCAGCACGATGTCAAATAGCCGTTTTTCGCTGTCCTTGATCATCTGCTGGAAGTCCGGGCGGTTGTCGGTTTTGGCGGAAAGGGCACGGTCAATGTAGTGCTTGACCACGGTGATGCCGTTCTTTTCGGCATAAGCTGTACATTCACGAATCTGGCCTTCGATGGATTCCTCGCGCTGATTGTCGCTGGAATAGCGGGCGTAAATCACGGCGGTCATGCAAACACCCCTTTCACTTCATTCTCCGCAGACGGCGCACAAGGTCGGATGCGCTGTACAGCACACGAGCCACCGACACGGCATCCTCGCCCACAATGTAGAACACCGAGTAGTTATCCACCAGCATCTGCCGCAGCCCTTGGGTGCGCTCCGGCTCGCTTTCCACCAGCGCACAGCGTTCCGGCAGGATGTTCAGCGACTGAATGGCTTCTGCAATGCGGTTATACTGCCCCATGGCCGTGTCAGGTTCCAGCAGACGGTCAGCAATGTAGCTGTAAATCTGCTCCATGTCGCTGAGGGCTGCATGGGAAATTTTCACGTCATACTGCTTCATCTGTGCTGTTCCCTGAACTGTGCGAATGCGCTTGCAGCATCCACGGTATCACCGTTCTGGATTTCCTTAATGCCCACCTGCAAGGCTGCATGAAGCTGATCATCGGTCATGGTGTCAGCATTCAGAGCCGCAGGAGATTTCGGCAAAGACAGCGAGAAGGGGATGCCGCCAGTCAGGGTGATCTGGCGCAGGTACATATCAATGGCTGTTGCCATTGGGATGCCGAGCTGCTTCAGCACATCCTCGGCTTGCTGCTTGACGGTAGGGTTCACACGAAGATTGAGTGTCATCGTTTTTTCCATGGTTATCACCTCAAGTTTATTGTAACGTATTTTGCGTTGCAAGTCAATCGAGTGCGAAGTCGCAATTGAAATTCTCTATATTACACAATATATTCGTCGTTAAATTGTTTAAAACGCAGAATATTCATTCGTTAGAATAAATCTTTGGAGTACGCCCAGTTTGTGCTGGGTGGTGAGATTGAGCATTATCTCTCGCTCGGCTGCGAACATGGCAGATTAGAAGATTGACCTTTAATTAGAATATTCTAAACAGCCCCCTACTTGCAGTCGTTGCAAATAGGGGGCTGTTGATTATTAGCTACACACTCTAACCACGTTTTTTCTTTTCAACAAGCATTCCGATAATAAACGAAAGTAAGAAAACGAGCAGCCAAATCAAAACTCCATAGTGTGTCTTGAGCTGCCATACTTTTCCTATATACATATCCGGCGTGATTTTTGTGGCGTTTATTTTAATAATGAAATCGCCCAACACTTGTCCAATCAAAATTCCTGCCCAGTTTCCAGCCGTTGTGATAAGAGCCGCTTTATACATTTCCAGAAAACAGAAAGTAACGGATGCAACCCATACACACAAATAATAATGGGCTGCTGTCCATTCAAACAAGTAGACTTCATGAAACACTGTTTGAGAAAGAAGATAGCACACCACATATGCTAAAAATACGATCAGCAAAAATCCGAGACAAGTTTTCTTTTTTGATGCTGTGTTCTTCATACGGCTTTTGAATCCTATTCCAATGTGTACTGCCATCTTTGCGTTTCATTATAAAACAGCTTGGCTGCTTACTTCGATACTATTTCGACAGTTGGCATTTTGCCTTCCAATCCGAGTTCGTCATCTTCTGCAACTCTATAATTGGTAACATTTATTGAATACATATAATCTGAAATATTTGGATTTTCTTCATCGTCTGGAAGTTCAACTTCAAAAGTCTCAAACTCAAACACATAAGCTGTTCCTTCAATAAATTCACCAGTTAAGTCTTTCTGGAAATGAAGCAAAAATGGTCTGTCCTGAAAGAAGTGAACAACTGCAACCGTTTTTCCCGGCAGCGCATAGTAATCGGGCAAGATCTGCTCAACAGTGGCCGTAAAAGAACCCGAAAACTGTGCAAAATGTTTTTCATTTCCGGTTGCTTGCTCTTCTCCGTCATGATAGCCGGCCTCGTAGCCAGCGGCATAGCCTTCTTCGTATTCTGCATTGTGCGCATCTGAACTTTGAGCATTATTTCCGCAGCCAACCAATGTAAGTATCAGCACAAGGCCAAGAACTATTGTAGCCCTCTTTTTCATATTGTTTCCTCCTTCCATGTTTTCCTTCGCCTTTATCGGACTTTTCCACAGCTTTTGCAAAATCGTCGAGAAAAAGTTCTGTATCTTTTTCATTCGTACCACTTTACCCCATTATTAGAATTGAAAATTAGTAGCCCTTTGATATAAATAAGTAAACGATGAATCCACCCCACAAAACAACTTCAGCAATTATCAAACACTTCAAGTGTTGCTGCAATTTTTCGGGGTCAATTTCGCCTTTTTTCAGAAAATCATAAATTGAATTTCGCAATTTATCTATGTCTTCCTGCTTGATTTCCAGTTTCAAATAAAAATTTTTCCCGAAAAGGAGCTGGTGCATCCCATAATATATTGAAAGCAATATTAAAAATGAAGTAATACTTACAAGCGCTGGCTGGGTCCAGCTTATTGTCATACCTTCTACCGATGTAAGATTTCTATAAAAAACAATATCACTTAAACCAGCTACAAACAACAGAAAATTCCAAACCAAAAATGTATATAAAGTTTTCTTCATTGTCTATACCTTCTTTCACTACTGCCCACATCGCTGGCAATATCGAATTCCTACTTTATTTTTATGCTCTCAATTTTTACAAATCATCAAACCTACCCTCCTTGCTTTTTGTTTAGATAACGAAATTTAAGCCTGATTTATTTCGTTTGTCCACAAAATTTTTCAAAATCGTATAGCTGCACATAAATTTCCAGAAAACTTGTAGCACAATCACGACTTTTCTTTTCATTCAATCAAACCACCACGGCAGTTCCAGCCACAGGTTATCCATGGCCTGTTCCTCGGTCTTTTTGGCGCGGCCTTTTGTCAGGTGAAAGTATATCGCCGTGCCGATCAGCGGATGTTCCTCGCCATCGGTGAAGCCATAGCGGTACAGCAGATAGGTCTGCTCCCGTTGGGTCAGCCGTTTCAGGCCATCGTACAGCTCCCGGCGCGATTCCTGCTCTTCCATAATGCTCTGTGGCTGCATGGCGTAGGGGTCGGCTATGGCTTCGATGCGCCGCAGTTGTTCCTCTCCCGGCAGAACATCGTCCAGCGAAACGCGCTGGTAGCAGATACCGTCCTTATCCTCCGTCACCATCCGCTGCTCAAAAGCAGTAAAGGCATCCCGAACCATGTCCATCATGGCGTTATGAATGGCAGGAGCCGCATAGGTCAGGAACTTCATGCCGCGCGCTGCATCGAACTTCGGCACAGCTTTCCATAAGCCCAGATTGCCCGCCTGTTTCAAATCGTCCGTGTCAAGGTTCAAGCCAGCCTGTGCCAGATTCATGCTGCGAAAAAGGTCATTTGCCACCTTGCCAATAAAGGACTTGTTGTTTTCGATCAGGCTGTCCAGCGCAGTTGCATCGCCTTTCTGCGCCAGCACACAAAGCCGTTCATTCGTCTGCTTCATGGGCGTTTTCCTGCTCTGCGGCAGACT
>OHAU01001182.1_pt1 | contig 32246 bp, 32 predicted proteins | sample 1577181 | NCBI WGS metagenome assembly OHAU01 (sample SAMEA3541472, study PRJEB24748) | human gut metagenome | biome: human gut; feature: human-associated habitat; material: faeces | place: China | collected 2012 | reverse complement strand
AGCACGACAAATGCCCCGAGATTCCCCGCCTGATCCAGCTCGCCCAATTCTATCAGGTGTCGACCGATTATCTGTTGGGGCTGACGGAGTGAGATGCTCCCCGCCACCGGAGGCCTTACCGGATACTTTTTGCCTGCTATAGTGCGGTCATCCCATCAGTGCGACGGCAGCCAGAAAGCTCCATATTTTAAAAGTGCACTTGTAAGTCCATCTTATTGGACGCATCGTTTGATAGACTTCAGGTACAGCAAAGCAAACACACTTCAAAATACAGGAGGATACTATTATGGCAGGCGCTTTTTCGTTATTTTTAGGCATGTTGGGTCTTGGTGCGGCTGGTGCAGTCAGCGCGGGACAGAACGCAAAAATCAAAAAGGCAGATTATCAGTATGGCGAAGAGCATGGCCTTCATGGCACCTCTGAGGTTCTGCAAATGCGGGAGCGGGTGCGTAAAGAATGGTGGAGTATCTGCGGCAAGACCTACAACGCATGTGAACGGCCTGCATCGAGTTACGGCGACCTCAGCAGAACCCCGTGGTGCTATCTGAAAAAGCGCTGGTTCATTGATCATCTGAACAAAAAGGGCATCCCTTATGATGATCTGGTCGTGGATGATGTTACTGGCGTTACCTTCTACGAGAGCCAGAAAAGGACTTCCCAAGCCTATATGAGAAAGCTGCGGTAATAGACATCGCGCCCATCGTCACCACTTCTGTCAGCAGCAGGAGGTAAGCTTATGGCTGAAAACAAATATGTGCTCAAAGCGCTATCTACATACACAGGCAAGGAAAACACCCTATACCAGAAAGAGTTCGATACCCGTGAGCGCGCCGAGATGTATCGGGACATCCTTGAGCCTGTCCTGAAGAAAGCGCAAGCGGACAATCCAGTCTTGCCCTATGTAACGTATATTATCGAGGAGCTTCCAGAGGGATGATATCATGGGAAAGAAACCAACCGGCTATGCACGTCAAAAAATAATCGTACAGCACAAAACGTGGGTTCCGTTCGATGAATGGATCTATCAACGGAACGAGGCAAATTACAGGTATGCTGATGCGGTGCGCAGCAACATCGGATATGCGTTGGACCAGCAGAAGCAACAAGAACGCCACAAAGCTTTTGTAGAAAACGCAAAAAAACACAATATTCCGATTCCGAAGAAAAAGAAAGAGCCATGGGAGGATTGACCAACTATAAAGCAACAGAGCTCTGCCGCTCAGACACGAGTAGCAGAGCTCTTTTTATGCGGTATTCGGTCAGAAAGTGAACTTAAAGAGCGGCGTTTAATATCAGACAGCAGATATCCCGGCGGATTTGCGGCTCGATTATGGGAATCCCCGAAATTGTGGGGGAACAGTTTCATTCGACCACTTTTGGTCAAAAGTTATTGGTTTTATAGAACATAGAGGACCTCTCATTTTTGAGCGTATCCACTTGTGGTCACGGATAACATGTTTGAGCACCGTCTGCATTTGTCCAAAATTGGACACACCTTTCTTAATGGAGTCAGTCTAAGCGACCTCACTCCAATTTAGGCCGTTGCCGGTGCGTACTGTTTGGTACAGGGTCGTGTATGGCGATTCTATCAGCGCAACAAAGCTTATCTTGAACCATTGAGCTCGTTAATCAGATTGATGATTAATGAGGTTGGAAACCATACGCAGACCATTTTGACCCACTCTCAGGGGTAATCAATTTGAGTACCCCCTTTTTGGGCAACTTAAAATTCCGTCATCAAACGATATCCACAGCGCAGGCATTCTTATATTATACGGTAACACGATATATTCCGTTCGAGGTATACTTTTTAATTGTATCAATCCAGATAGAATCACACTGCAGCAGATGTTTTTCTCAACTATTTGAGATATTTCACTCTGATCGAATCAATGGTGGGTTTCCCTCTTCTCCCACCCCCTCATCTTCTTTCCTTTTTTCGTAAACACTTTAATATCTCGCACGCTCGATACTCGCAAGCTCGATGCTCGCGAGTGAGATATCAAAGTATTCACGAATCTCAAATTATAAATATATCATAAGTCTGTTATTTTCTCTTGTTCTCTGTTTTATTGCTCAGATTTGCGTCTATTTTTGTACCTATTCTATATAGAGCGAGTACAATTTTAGACGCAAACTCTATCAAATTCGAGTCAATTTCCAAAATGTCTTCTGATAATATTCGCCTCGCTTTCGCATTTTGTCACTGATGATCTTGACACCATAGATTTGAAGTTTACAATTTAATGCGTCTTGCCCCATCGGACGTCCTTTATACTCTTTGAACACCTTCAATGCCATGATGCTCTCGTACATTTCTTCTTTCAACATCGGCTGATTCAAGTGTGCGTTTATCCAGTCCACCACCGAGTCAAAGCAATACGGTACCGTTTCCTCTGCTAACACCGGCGCAGACTTTGCAAAGACCTGCTTATATGACGTTTCGAGCATCTCGTTGAGCAGCTCCAATTCACGCTTCAATTGTCGGACACCAAGCGGATTCACCCTTTGCATCATCGAACTCCATGATCTTGCACTTTCTTATTTTGTTATTGATACTATCGGGCGTTCCACTGTTTCGGAACACTTCAAATGCCTCCGCCCCCGCAAGATATGCCACTGCCGGCTTCAGCTCTCCTTCCACGATGGCCTTAAATTTCTTCAAGTCACCATAATACCAGTCCGCATCATAGTCACGAAAATAGACCGTGCAGGTATCGTCGACATCAAGTGGGCGCTTTCGACCTGTTGACTGAATGATGTCCGTCGGCTTCCATTGGTCAATATACAGGTGTTTTACAGTGCGGTCTTTGATCTCGGTGCCTATGCCAAACGCCTTTGTGGTGAACAAATATCTTTTTTGGAGCTCTCTGTCCTTGACACATTCCGTCAGCTTATTGAACATTTTGCCGTATTTCGGGTTGTTCTCGGAGCAGTAATAGGCAGCTGTATCGCCGAATATCTCCTTCATTTTGAGCAGGTCTTCGCCAGATGATACAAAGATAACGGCCTTTTCGTCTTCCGGAAGACTTTTTAGCATCATGACCAGATTTTCCCTCGAATAGAAATATTTCTGCTTGATATGCTGGTAATCCTGCGGCAGTTTGTAGATGCGGTCTTCGGGCGTCTTTGCGGTCTCCTCCAGCAGCTTATAGGTCTCCTCGCCTGTTGCGCTCATATAGATAACCACATGGTCGGCTTCGGCCTTCTGCAGCACTTCCAGCGACAAATAGGTATTTATTCCATAAGAGGAAAAATCTGTAAAATAGTGGCATTCATCCGCAACGATGTACTTGAACCCCGTCAGATACTTTTTCAGCGACGCCGGATCATTCCTGTATTTCGTCTCAATATTCTGATAGGTCCGGACCTCTAGCATGTTCTCGTAGAACGCATCATTAGTCATTGCTATTTCCATTGGCTCACCATCGACCTCGGCAATAGCGGCTTCCGTTCTGCGTTGGAGCATCTCGGCGTGAAGGGTATTTAGCGGGCAGAGGCATAGAACCCGGCCTATGGTCGTTTTTTTCAGCATCTCATCAACGCGCCAGCTCACCAGCTTCTTAATGATAAATTCGTTCTTGCCACGTCCGGTTCCCATATCCAGAAGAACTCTTCCGTTCCCCCAATGCTGGAATGCATCACCGATCAATTCTGAAGCATACGCCCACCGCTCCTTCTCCGCCGGGGCGTCCTCTCCTGTCTGTCCCAATGGCACGATCGCTTCTGCAGGCATCACTTCTACCTCTGGCACTTTATCTGCTTCCGCCTCTGCTGCCTGTCTAGTGGGCTCCGGCTCTGCGTTCAATTGTTCTAGCTCTGCAATCGCTGCACGGGCACCTTCTGTCCATTCCCGCTGCTCTTCCTCGGTCAATGGGTTCTCCTTGCAGTTGCGTAGATATTCCTCATATTCGTGGGTTCCGTTCTGTTCATCCAAAAGCTTCAAGTAGAAGCCGTCAAAGGGCATTTTCGTTTTCATACGATATATTTCTCCTATAATAATATAAGGCGCACAGCCCAGCCATCTTGCCAGACCATGCGCCGGTTTGTCAGCGTTTCCCCAGAAAAAAGCTCTGGTCAAACGCTTTGTTCTGTGCTATTATAGGGGCGGGAACTTTTACTGCAAATACATATTCCCGTCACTATTACCGCTTTGCCTGCGCCAACAGGTAAGGCGGTTTTTGTTTTACTGTTGCGCATGGGATTCTGCCTCGAGTGCTACCGCCGCTTCTGCAAACGTCTGCATGGCGCTGCTGTAGCCGATTTGGAACGAATGCTCGGCAACGGACGCGACCAGCCCTTCCAGAATTTCAGATAGGGCCTCGTTCTGCGCTTCGCTCAGATACGGTCGAATAAGCGCCGCCGCCTGACAACTGCTTGCATCTACGGCATTCTTCAGCTTCTCCTGACTCTGCTTGATCTCGTCAGCGGTCTGAAATACATCTTCTAAAAAGCTCATTTTAATCTCCTTTTTTAGCATGACACTGCCTCTGGACGTCCTGTCCATTCCACAGCCTGCTCATTTGCTTGGGCGCACTGTTCACTGCCGGTACCCACCTTTACCGCAGCTTTTTTATTGTCAAGCGCCTTGCATGTGCTAGGCGTTTTTTGTTTGCCTTGGATCATATCTCTGGCACCTCATTGTCCTTGTGCCCTTCAAGCTCAGCGCTCATCTCTGGGGTCAGCATTCTGGTAAACTCCAAGTATGCCTGAATTCCCAGCTCTACCGCATATTGCTCTGCTTGGGCCATCAGTTCTGCCGACAACCGCGCGATCCTATTCTTGTCCGCCTCATCAACCGGAAGGTCCTCCAGCGCCCTCTCCAGTGCGTCTGCAGCCTTAACCAGCGGCTCACACAGTTCACGCGTCTGCCGTGGGATGATCAAATATCCTTCTTCGCCCAACGATACACTCAAAATGTCCACGCTGCAGGTCTTGTTATCCGTCATAGGTTTCCTCCTTGTCCTTTACATTCCACACCATCGTGCCGCCCGGGGATTCACAAACTCCGGCTTGAACGTCACATTGGGGAAATTCACATCCATATAGTTTCCGAACTCTTCCGTCGCCGCCTCTTCGCTGTAATCGGCCAGTGCATCCACCGTTTCCAACGCCTGCAACAGACGAATGCGCCCCGTATTCCGGTCGTGCCCCATCTGCACAAGCTCACTATCGGTCAGTTCATTGCAGAGCTCATAGGCGGCGGCGATATAGCTTCGCAGTACAGGCTTTGGTTCAAGCCGCACCTCATAATAGTAGGTCGACTCCTCTGCCGCCTCCTGAATGACAGCCTCCATGCTGCAGCAGATCTCCAGTTCGGGGTTGCCTTCTGCATCTGAGGTAGGCGTAATAGTCATATCCGTACCATCGCAAAAACGCATCGTAATGCCTTTACCGACCGTGGAATCCCTTTGATCCGGGCAGATGCATCCGCCCGCCGGGATCGTTTTCCCAGACAGCGCTGCGCTCAGAATAAGCGACGCTTCCCGCTCTTCTTCAGGTGTTACGGCATGGACCTCGGCACCGTTCATGTAGATATCGATCATAGTCGTTTTCCTCCTGTTTGGTTGATTAAAAAAGTGTATCAATGCCCGGATCATTCCTCCAGTCATATGCCATGGGGACAAATTTTTCTTCCGCATTATTCTGGTAGGGCACAGAGTAGCAGTCGATTTTCAGTAACGCCCGTCCATCATCGCTGAGGTACGGCAAGAAGGTGATCATCATATCACACCCCATATCCGGCTCATCGGCCAGCTTCAACGTAATTCCTTCTCAGGGATTCAGACTGTGGTGGGGTGTTTCTGTGCAGGCATCGTAGATCAAAGCCTTCCCTTCCAGCACATCCCTCAACGCACATAGCGCCGATGCGTCATTCTTACGGCCATTCGTCCGGATCGTTACTGCATCTTCGTGATTATAGTTCATAATTGTACCTCCTGCGCGATGCGCGCACATGTAATTTTTTTGCAGGCTTCTTTTGCATTTGTGGTTAGCATAGTCAAACCTCTTGCTCGTACTGCAGTGTCAGGATACCGCTGCTTGTCTTCTGTTCACGGCTTCACCCCCTCCATCATCTCATCTTCCAGTGCACTCTTCATTACACGGGCGCCCATCTCAAACCCTTTCATGAAGCAAAATTCCATTCCCCTATGTGCTGCCTGTACAGACAGATGGCAGATATCCGACAGGACGCTCTGCGGCATGTGTGTTACCCGCGCATAGTCTACCAGATAGTTCTCAAATGCGTCTGCGGCTTCCTTGAGCTCCGCCGACTCTCTGAGGTTCACCAGATCATTCAGGTTCACATAGAGTTCCTCCTCATCGTCAATCAGGTTCTCTTTTACGTTATTTTCAACCATGTTATAGCTCCTTTTCCTTAAAATTCACTGTTGAGTGTCACCTCGGCATACTGCTCCTCTTCACGGTTCTCGGGCAGAAGATTTGCATCATTGAAGTAAAGTTCGATCATATCATTTCTCCTTTCATTATGCACATTTGTTGTTCTTCAGAGTCGAGGTCAAAGTCTTGTCCGCCGGGCAGATGGACTGCAGCAGCCCCCGCGCCTCGCTCTCCAACCGCTGGAGCTCGGCACGCACCTGCTCCCATTCCTTCAGCTCCCCGCTGGCGACTCCCTCACGAATTGTGCGTCTTACAGCTTCTGCCAGTGCCTCCTCCAGCCTTGCATGATAGGTGCAAATATCGTACTCCACCCCACCATCGGCCTTCGCATGCGCCTTTTTCAATGTGTAATACACGCTGCTCGCGTCCAGATAATAACCCTTCCAAATTTTTAGCAATTTCAACACTCCTAAATTATATTTTTTGTTTATTTCGCTAGAGTCCATGTACAGTACCCCTTGTTGGCAGGGTGCAGCCCGGGCTCTACGTTTCATACGACATATGGTCCCCCCTTTGAATTGAATCGTGTTTTTTAGAACGGTCTTGCTGTCTGCTCCCAACAGTGCCAAAGCGGGTCAAATCTTTCACCCTACCAGCGCTATGGGATTTTCAGCGGTCTACTGCACTGCATGCTACCTCCTCCTTTTTGCCCCTGTCATGGCGGTCGCAACCTTGCAAAGCAGAGCTCAACATTGCAAAGGCAGAAATTGCGTTTTTTCGCTTTTCATCGACATTTTTCGCCAACATTGCAAAATTGCAATTATACACCCTCTGCAGCCGTTACGCCACTGCCGCGCTCCATGTCAGGGCTGTAACGCCGCAGACTCCGACCTCTGGTACACTTTGCCGGACGTTTTTGATGAGATCTTCGTTACTCAATGCGCTGCGCGCATGGTTATAGGTGCTTTCACTGCATCCAGTTTTTTCTAGAACCAGCCGCTGAAGCTCCTTGCTGACCATACGGTTCCCCGGAGCGGCATTCAACGTACGCAGGATCTCTCTCTGAACTTCTGCATACTTCTGCCCTTTATTGTCCGGCTTCTCCCGACAAAAATCCTCGTCCTTCCAATCCGAAGTCGAGTCAAACTTCAGCCTTACCGTCTTGATCCCCCTGACCTCTACCGTCTCAGTGGTAAAAAGGATCGTATCCGCCGGTACGCCATAGCTGCTCTTTTCGTGGGAGACGTAACTTTTGCTGCCATCCCTCGTATGCCCCATGATCAGCACGCTGCGGGCGGTGTCCCAAAGTTCACCCGATCCATTCAGGCGCTTGCGCCCAAACGCGGATGGATTTTTGTTGGTATGGGTCACCAGCAGGATGGCAAACCCCTGTTGCTGTGCCAGCATGCGCAGGTCCTGAAGCACCCTCCGCATCTGTTGACGGTTGTTTATATTGGCAGAATTAGGCAAAAACGCCTGAAGCGGGTCAATAACCAGCACCAGCGGATTCGCCGCAATGATCCAGTTCACCAGATCCGGGTCGCCGAGATAGGGCATTTTCCCCTTCTTTTTGTAGTATACATCAGAATCGATCACCACAACCTTGCCCAGATCAGCACCAGCAGCAGCCATACGCGGGCACAGCACAGCATCGATGGGGTCCTCGCCTGCAAGGATCACAACGTTGCCCGTGCGGTTGGGTGTCTGTGGAAAAACCTCCGTGGCCTCGCCCATGGTCAGGGATCTCGCGATCTGCGCCACGAACTGCCCCTTGCCTACACCGCCGTCACCGCAAAGCAGCGTGATTTCGCCACACTGCAGACGTCCGGATGCCAACATTTCATGATTTTTGGGCGTCACATCGCTCAACCGCTGAAGAACAACGCCTCTCTGGTTCAAAGCATCCAGCTCAAGCTCCGCTACTCCCCCGGCGAGGTCTGCGGGCGCTGCAACGGGCGCGATATCCTGTACCACCCCCTCGTCAGCCACCTGTGCCTTCATGGGCAACTGCAGCAGATTCGTATTGAAAATGTCATTTTTTTCCATATTCACATTCCTCCTTGTCCAAATAAATTTTTGACGATGTTCAGTTTTCAAGGTGCTCCACCCCGCTTTCACAGGGCAGCCGCCTGCTCCGTCGTGCAGGGGCAGCTTCCAAGTCGCCTCGGTCACCGCCCCCCCGCACGCGGGGCACGCTTGTCGGGATGTCGAGCACGTCCGGGGCTTGTCCGGCCGCTCTCTCCTCCTCGGGTGCATAAGCATAACACACTTCCGATCGCTTGTCCAGTGGTTTTCCAAAAAAGTTTTACCACACGCGCTACAAGGCATCTCTGACGCGTTTTTTAGTTTTTGCAACAAAATCATTACTACTGTATCAAAAAGCCGTTGCGGAGGCTCTAAGACCAGTTTGCAGCAATACAAGTGCCATACAACAGGTTGTAAGAAATGTCAAGCATTCTCCACCCCTTCTGTTGCACGTACAACCAACACATCAAGATACCAGTTATGTCACTTCGTCGACCAGTATCACCTCTGCCGCCCGCGCCATAAGCATATCAGAATACTAGTCATATCTCTTTATCATTCCGTTCTGCTTTCGTATCCTGCGCAGCAGCATATCAACATACTTGTTATGTAGACTTATCGAAATCAACTCCACCCTTGCACCCAACCCGGTTTCCGTGTGCCACTGTTGTCAGCATTCTCGATTTCCATTCCTGTACTTTTCTCAATCATTTGAATCCATCCTGTTGATTCCATAATGTTGCATTTTTGTATTAGAATTCATGAATTTTAAATTAGCAAAAATTCGTCAAATTTTAATTGTCATTTTTTAGTCGTTGTATCGTTTTATTTTCTTTCATTAATTCTCAAAGTCATTCAACTCACCTTATTATAAATATATAAATACCTTATTATAATATATAGGCATTCCTTAACTTTTCTTTAGCGCAAGAGATTTCATCGCATTATCGTCTATTTTTGCATTATTTTTCCAGCTATGTTTTTCCTATTTATAATTAGATATAGACTCAGTTCAACTCTTCTTTTCATATTTGCTTTTTCATCGTGTATGCGTCATTTTTCAAATCAGTTGCATCTTGTACTTTTCATTGTTCTTCTTTTACAATTGAATCAACAGAATTAAAACAAAAAAGAGCAGTCCCACCACCCGGCGGGGCCACTCTTGAAGTGTACGATTCAGTTTTTTACAGGTTCATCAGGGGGCTGGTCTGGGTGCCGCGATCCACTATGTCCTTGTCCTTGATGCCCAACAGATAGCGCTGGGTGATCATGATATTGACATGCCCCATCAGGCGGGAGACACTGTACAAGTCCAGACCGTTCTTCAATTGCATCTGTGCGAAGGTGTGGCGGCAGGTATGAGGGCTGACCCGCACCGAGGGCGAGACCCCCACCTCTTTTGCTGCGTGCTTCAATATCCGTGCCACGGCTTCATCGGTCATGGGCTTGCCGTTTTTGCTGGGGAAGAGATTCTTGTAGCGGGTAGGGTGCTCCTTCAGGTAGCCATCTCGGAGCGTGCAGTACTTGGCGAGCTGCTTGGAGAGTGCGGGCGATTTGGGCACGACCCGTTCCTTGCTGCCCTTGCCGTGCTTGACCAGAATATAGTCCTGCTTGATGTCCTCCGGCTCCATCAGGATCATTTCGTTGCAGCGCATCCCGGTATCGAACAGCAGCATAATGATGGTCTTATTCCGTACCTCCAGAAAATCCTTGCCGTCGTAGAACTGGATCATTCGCTTCATCTCAGCCACTGTAAAGGTATCGATGATCGTCCGGGGCTAACGGAGGCACTTTACCTTTTTGGCCGGATTATCCCGCTCCTCCAGATAGCCCTCATTGACCAGATAGTTGAACCATGTGCGCCACACCTTGAGCAGGTCGTTGATATAGCGGGACGTGCTACCCGCGTCCTGCTTCTCCTTCATCAGGTCCCGGATGTGGCGCGGACGGACGTCTTCCAGCTCAGTGATCTGCTTCAGTTCCAGATATTCCAGCAAAAAACGGGTCGCAGCCTTATAATTGCGCAGGGAGCCTTTAGCCAGATGGCGGCATTCACAGTCGTAGATAAATTCATCGCGGAGATCTTTCAAACACATAAAAAAACACCCTTTCCTTCATGGCGGACCACAAAAGAAAGGGTGAAAAATTGCTAGATAAGCTTATCGTACCAAATCAAGCTTGTTCGTAGTTGAGCAAGACAAACTCCGGCCGACAAATCATCCAATTTTTAACGCAGCTGCGCGATTAGCAGTTCTCAGCGAAGTACTTAATGGTACGGACCATCTGAGAGGTGTAGGAGTTCTCGTTGTCGTACCAAGACACGACCTGAACCTGATAGGTGTCGTCGTCGATCTTAGCGACCATGGTCTGAGTAGCGTCGAACAGAGAGCCGTAACGCATGCCGATGACGTCGGAGGAAACGATCTGATCCTCGTTGTAGCCGAAGGACTCAGAAGCAGCAGCCTTCATGGCAGCGTTGATAGCTTCCTTGGTGACGTCCTTGCCCTTGACGACAGCAACCAGAATGGTGGTGGAGCCGGTGGGAACAGGCACACGCTGAGCAGAGCCGATCAGCTTGCCGTTCAGCTCGGGGATGACCAGACCGATGGCCTTAGCAGCACCGGTGGTGTTGGGGACGATGTTCTGTGCGCCAGCACGAGCACGGCGCAGATCGCCCTTGCGCTGAGGACCGTCCAGGATCATCTGGTCGCCGGTGTATGCATGAACGGTGGTCATGATACCGGAAACGATGGGGAAGGTCTTGTTCAGGGTGTTGGCCATGGGAGCCAGGCAGTTGGTGGTGCAGGAAGCAGCGGAGATGACCTGATCCTCAGCGGTCAGGGTCTTCTCGTTGACGGAGTAGACGATGGTCTTCAGATCGTTGCCTGCGGGAGCAGAGATAACGACCTTCTTTGCGCCAGCCTGGATGTGAGCCATGCTCTTCTCCTTGCTGGTGTAGAAGCCGGTGCACTCCAGAACGACGTCAACGTTCAGCTCGCCCCAAGGAGCATCCTTTGCATCCTTAACAGCGTAGATCTTGATCTCCTTGCCGTCAACAATGATGGAATCCTCGGTGGACTCGACAGTGTGCTTGCCCTCGCCGATCTTGCCGCAGAAAGAGCCCTGAGCAGTATCGTACTTCAGCAGGTGAGCCAGCATCTTGGGGCTGGTCAGGTCGTTGATTGCGACGACCTCGTAACCCTCAGCATCAAACATCTGACGGAAAGCCAGACGGCCAATACGACCGAAACCATTGATAGCAACTCTAACAGCCATTGTAATAGTACCTCCTAATTATTTTACCCATAATCGGATAAATCACGGTATCTTTATTGTAGACCAAAACTGGCAAACTTTCAAGTGTCTGCTAAAAAATTAACAACACAATTTCATCTTTTTTTACTTTTGTATGATTTTATGCACCCTGTCACAAAGCTTTTGTTCAATTACACCAAGGGTGTGCAGCCGCTTTTGTCAGTTATTTCCAGCTTTTCCCTGCCCAATACAGGCAAGCCCCATACCGCCGATGCAGCACAGCGCAAGGCCGGAAAGCAGCTCCGGCAGCACCGCCGCCATGCCGCCGCCAAAGCCTGCTGCCAATAGCAAGAGCACCCGGGGCAGCTCCCAGCACAGGCACAGGCAGAAGGCTGCAAGCGCCGCTGCGTGCAGGGCACGGCCATTTTCCGGCCGGGGCAGATACAGCGTGCGCGCCAGCGCCGCCAGAAGCAGCAACGCCGCCAGCTCCTGCCAGACTGCTGCCGTGGGCTGTACCCGGTGCCAGCTGGAACTGTTTTCCATAAAGCGCATCAGCACATTCCAGTAGAACAACGCACTGCCTGCAATGGCCACCGGCAGACCACCGGCGGGCGTTTTCCAGCCGTCTCCGCGCAGCCAGCTGCGCCCAAGGTTGCTCAGCCACACGGCACAGGCCACCTCCAGCAGAATGCGCACAAAGGTGCTTACCGTACCGGCGGCCAGCACAAACTGTGCTGCACCGGCAGCCAGCATACACACTGCCCCGGCAAAGGCCAGCACGCCTGCCGCCGGGCGGCGGCTGCGCAGCGGCTCCGGGGGCAGCGGGCGGCTGTGCCCGACCAGCACTGCGGCCAGCACCACAGCGCCCAAGGCGAGATACCGCCACCACACCGCACCTGCGGTACACAGACCGGTGGCGGCATCGGTGGCAAAGGCAAGGTCTGCGCCGCGGCCAAGGCCAAGCAGCACGCAGAGCAGGACAACAACGAACTCTAACGGTTTCATTAACGCTCCTCGATGGGCTTATATTTCTGGCGCACGCCCAGATACTTGTAGGCCGGGCGGATGATCCGGTTGGCAAAGATCACCTCTTCCACCCGGTGTGCGCACCAGCCCGGCACACGGGCGATGGCGAACAGCGGGGTGTACAGATCCTCCGAGATGCCCAGCATATTGTAGATCAGGCCGCTGAACAGGTCCACGTTGGCGCATACCGGCTTGGAGCTGCCCTTTTCCTCAGCAAAGATGCCGGGTGCCAGCCGCTCGATGCTGCACAGCATATTGTACTCTTCCTCAAAGCCCTTTTCGTAGGCCAGATGCTTTGCGCGCTGCTTCAGGATGACCTCACGGGGATCGCTGATGGTGTAAACCGCATGACCCATGCCGTAGATCAGGCCGGAGCCGTCGCCCGCCTGCTTGCGCAGGATGCGGCGCAGATACTCGCGCACCTCATCGTCATCGTCCGGGTTCTCGACGTGCTTGAGGATATCCTGCAGCTGGCGGTTGACCATCAGGTTTGCACCGCCGTGCTTGGGGCCTTTCAGGGCACCGATGGCCGCAGAGATGGCCGAGTAGGTGTCCGTACCGGAGGAGGACAGCACGCGGGTGGTAAAGGTGGAGCAGTTGCCGCCGCCGTGGTCTGCGTGGACCAGCAGGCACATATCCAGCAGCTTTGCCTCCTCGTGGGTGAACTTCTGATCCGGGCGGTAGGTGCTGAGGATGTGTTCTGCCGTGCTCTGACCGGGCTTGGGCAGGTGGAAGAACATGCTCTGTTTATCGTAGTAGCGGCGCTTCATCTGGTAAGCGTTCACCATCATGGTGGGCATGCTGGCGATCAGGTTGATGCTCTGGTTCAGGATGTTCTCAAGGCTCAGATCCTCGGCGCGGTCATCGTAGGAGTACAGGCCCAGCACGCAGCGCTGCAGCTTGTTCATGATATTGGGCGAGGGGGCGTTCATGGTGTCCATAAAACCGTCCGGCAGGGCGCGGGATTCTGCTAGGATCTCACAGAAATCGTCCAGCTGCTCCCGGGTGGGCAGGCTGCCGAACAAAAGCAGCCAGATCACTTCCTCAAACACGAAGCGGTCGTTGCGGTAAGCCTCGTCCACGATCTCGTTGATGTTGACGCCCCGGTAGATCAGCTTGCCGGGGGTGGGGATCACATGACCCTCCTGATCCTTTTTGTAGCCCACAACGTCACAGACGTTGGTCAGACCAGCCAGCACGCCGGTGCCATCCGGGTTGCGCAGGCCGCGCTTGACCCCCAGCCGCTCGCTGGTCTCCGGGTCGATGTAGTTGTTTGCGATGTACTCCTCGCACAGGGTACGCATGGTCGTCGGGTCCAGCGTTGCCACTTCTGCGTGTGCAAAGTTCATAGGAGTGCTCCTTTCCGTCTCTTACTTCTTATACTTTCCGATCCAGTCCATCCTACGCTCTGATGGACATACTTTTATAATATCGCTTTTATGAAGTAAATTCAAGCGCTAAGTGTACACTTCTCACCGCAAAGCGCAAAAATACCGGGGTTTCCCTGCGTATTTCCTGCCGGTTTGCACGCTGCCGGGCGTATGATGTACCCAAAGCTTGCGTTCCGGGAGGAGGTCTAGTATGAAACGTTCCTTTTTGCTGCTGTGCACCGTTCTGCTGGTGCTGGGCTGCGCGTTGCCGTGTGCTGCCTACCGTCTTGCCTGTATGGCACTTGTTGTGCAGGGCACTGCGCCGTCCGCAGCAGAGGCGGCCTCTGTCACCTCAGAAGAAAGCAGCAGAGGGGCTCCCTCCCCTGCTGACACAGCCGATACCGTTTGCTTTACGGATCAGAGCACCGGGCAGACGATAACGCTGCCGCTGCGGGAATACCTGATTGGGGCAGTTGCCGCCGAGATGCCGGTCAGCTGGCCGGACGAAGCACTGAAGGCGCAGGCAGTGGCAGCGCACAGCTATGCCCTCTACCGCCGGGATCACAGCACCGAGGAAAACGGCGCATGGTTCACCGCAGACCCTGTCCGGCGGCAAGGTTGCCTGACCGATGCAGTATTGCACAGTTACTGGGGCACCGCATACGCGGCCAACTACGCCCGGCTTTCCGCACTGGTGGATGCAGTACAGACGCAGGTGCTATATTACGAGGATGCCCCCGCCGGGACAAGCTACTTTGCCATGTCCAACGGCCGCACCGAAGCCAGCGAGAAGGTGTGGGGCACCGCCCTGCCCTATCTTGTGCCGGTGGACAGCAGCACCGACACCGCCGCCGACAACTACGAATACACCCTGAACCTTTCTGCCGCCCAATTACAGCAGCTGCTGGCCGAGCGTCTGGGCATTGCCGCCGACCTTTCGCAGCAGGCGCAGTGGTTTGGCACGCCGGTGCTCACTCCCTCCGGCTATGTGGACAGCCTGCCGGTCTGCGGGCAGACGGTGCAGGGTACCGCCCTGCGCAAAGCGCTGGGGCTGCGCAGCGCCTGCTTTACGGTGGTCTGCCAGAGCGGCACCTTCTCCTTTACCACAAAGGGCTACGGCCACGGCGTAGGCATGAGCCAGTGGGGTGCAAAGACACTGGCAGAGCAAGGCGCAGACTACCGCGCCATTCTGGCGCACTACTATCCCGGCACAGAACTGCGGGGGTAATAGCCGCGGAAAAATCATTTTAAATTTTGTGGTTCAGAACCGCCTGCGGGCGGTTCTGAACCACTTTTTCACGGAAAGGGGTCGTAACGAAAAGCGGCTGTTATTGTGATGCAAACAGGGCCGCTGCACAAAGCAATGTGCAGCAGCCCTGAATTATTTCTTTTTATCAGTCGAACAGCTTTGCAAACCAGCTTACGGTGGTCTCAGCAGCAGTTTCTACCGTGGTCTCCATCTGCTGGACCGTCTGCTGCAGCTTGGTGCCCTCGGCATCCTTGACCGACCAGTAGGTCTGGGTGCTGCTTGCGCTGCCGGACACCGTGAAGTCCGAGGCAAAGCACAGGCTCTCGCCCGTAGAGTCGGTCACCAGCACCATATAGCTGTAGCTGCCCTCCGGCAGCTCCCCGAAGCGGATCTGACTGTCCAGCGTGTTCAGAGAGAAAGCGGCGGCGTTTGCCTGCGCCGCCGCACTCTGCACGGTCTGATCTGCCGCATCCAGAATGGCCACCTGTACACTGGTCAAAGTAGTGCCAGTAGCGCTGTTAGCCGTACCGGTCAGCGTCATGCCGCTGCCGGTGCGGATATTCACCGGGTAGCGCACGCCCTCCAGCCGCAGACCATCGGCCTGTGCCGCCACGCTGTTGTGATCTGCAGTGACGTACCAGTAACAGGACGCTCTTGCAATGGACACGCTGGAGCTGGTAATGGGGATGCGGCCGTAGCCGATGTTCCCCGCCGGGTCGGAGCAATAGAAAATACCGTTGGTGTAGTCAGTCAGCAGCACCGCATGGGGCTGGGTGCGGTCGTAGAGGACAATGCCCTCCGGGTGCTGCTCCAGCAGGGAGATCAGCACCGCCGTTTTGCTTTGTAGCCCGGAAGGCAGGGTGGCGTAGCCCACCTGCATCTCCTTATATGTAAAACTGTGCGCAAGGCCGTTGGCCCATGCTGTGGAGCGCACACTGTTCTCAGTCACGTTCGTCCAGTCACTCAGCCCGTCAAAGTAGGCGCGGCGGCGCAGCATCATGGCTGCGGAGGCCAGCGTACAGGTGCCGCCCCGGCTCTGCTTGAAGTAGAAGCCTGCGTCCACATTCAGGTCCACTGCCAGTGCAGCGGGCAGACAGGTAAGCAGGAAAGCAAGGCTCAGTGCCAGGGTCAGCAATCGTTTTTTCAGGGCGTGCGGTGCGGCGGTATTCACGGTTCGGTATTTCCTTTCTTGTTTCTTTGCGGATCTCATAGGGATCTACCGCTATAAAGTATACCAGCCTGTCATTCTTTTGTAAACAATCCTCCGTCTTTTTTCTCAATATCAACACGTTTAGGGGATATTCATTGGTCGCCTTTCACAAATTTTTCTGTAATATTCCACGCATTTGACAAAGTTTCGTCCTACCCACCGCAGGACTATGAAAAGAAATTTCTTTTTTGCCCGGTGCGCAAGGGCGCAAAAAAGTCCGTACACCTGCGCATTCGTCCCAGCATTTCACAAAATAATACCCTTCTTGGCAATGCCGCAGTCAGTCCGTCGTTGTCTGCCACAAGTTTGGGCAGCAGAGGACAGCGCCTCTGCAAACAGCTGGCAATTCAAGGCCTTCGGCACCTCCTCCGCAGCAAACGTTAACACCCTTGCAGACGGTGCAGACATTCACGGTAAGGTCGCCCTGAACGCCTGCACCGTGAAGGAGTACGGCACCATCTTCCCCTTCTGAGTAAGGCGAATGCTACCGCATAACCATTAAAAAACAGAAACCCGGAACCTTTTGAGCCCTTGCGGCTACGATAAGGTTTCGGGTTTTTTGCAATCTTTTTTCAGTGAGCCATCGCCCACCGACCATACTGCTTTTTGCTCAGCCCAGTGCCCGCTGGATCTTTGCAAAGTCCTCCAGCGTCAGTGCCTCCGGGCGGATGCGGGCATCAAAGCCTGCGGCCTCGATGGCAGCAATGACCTTTTCCTTGGGCAGGTTCAGCCCGCCTGCAATGGCATTGGCAGCGGTCTTGCGGCGCTGGCCAAAGGCGGCGCGCACCAGTGCAAAGTAGCCCGCCTCGTCCTCCACCTGCACGGCGGGGGTGGGACGGATATCCATGCGCACCACAGCGCTGGTTACCTTGGGGGCAGGGTAAAAGCTGCCCGGTGCGGCGGTGAACATCAGCTTGGAGGTGGCGTAGTAGTTCACCGCGCAGCTGATGGCGCTGGAGGCGCGGGTTCCGGGCACAGCGGCCAGACGGTCGGCGGCTTCCTTCTGCACCATGACGGTCAGGCTCTCAATGGGCAGACGGTCGCCCAGCAGCTTCATCACGATGGGGCTGGTGATGTAGTAGGGCAGGTTTGCGCACACTGCCACCGGCATCCCCGGGAACTCCTCGGCAATGAGGGCTTTCAGGTCTACCTTCAGCACATCCTGCAGCACCAGCTTGAAGTTGTCCACCCCGGCCATGGTCTCGGCCAGCAGAGGCGGCAGACGCTCGTCCACCTCGATGGACACCACCTTGGCGGCGCGCTTGGCCAGTTCCTTGGTCAGCACGCCGATGCCGGGGCCGATCTCGATGACACCGTAGCGCTTGTCTACCCCGCTGGCATCCACGATCTTGGTGGGGATGCCCGGGTTGATGATAAAGTTCTGCCCAAAGCCCTTGGAAAGTGCAAAATCGTATTTTTCGCACAGGGCACGGATCACAGAAAGGTCGGTCAGTTCCGGCATAGGGTCAATTCCTTTCTCAGAAAAAGGCTGTTGCAGAACGCAGCAGCCTTTTTGGTGTTTATGGTTCAGGATTGCAGGGTTCACTCCGCTGCGCTCGCAGCCGTTTCCGGCTCAGACGCAGCAGTCTCACCCTCGGCGGGCTCTCCTTCCGCAGTTTCTGCGGGGGCAGTATCGTCTGCTGCCGTAGAGGCGGCGGTGCTGTCCGCTGCGGCGGCAGAGCTTGCGCCTGCCAGCGTAGTAGTACCGCTCAGCTGCTGGGCAGCGCTGACAGCGCGCTGCACCTGCGGGTCGGTCTGGGGGGTGTAGTCGTAGAAGTTCGTTGCTTCCTCTGCGCTCAGGGCACGCTCCACATCCACGGTCAGGCCGGTGCCATCAAAGCAGCTGCCGTCGCCGCAGACCAGCTTTGCCACCGTGATGACCACGGCACTGCCGTCCGACAGACGCTGCGGGCTGCTCTGGATGGTGCCCTTGCCCATGGTGGTGGTACCCACCAGACGGGCACCGTTCATGGTGCGCAGGGTGGCTGCGAACAGCTCGGCTGCGCTGGCGGTGTTGCCGTTGACCAGGCAGACCATCGGCAGACTGACGGAGCTTTCAGAACCGCTGCTGCCGATGACGGTGCGGTTGCCGTTTTTATCCTCGGCGTAGGCCACCGTGCCCTCCGGGGCGATCAGGTCAATGCAGTTGATGGCATCTTCCAGAATGCCGCCGCCATTGTCCCGCAGGTCGAATACCAGACTGGCTGCGCCGTTTGCGGTCAGGGTGCGCAGGGCATAGTCCAGCTCGCTGGGCGTGGTGCCGTCGAACTGACGAATGCGGATATAGCCCACATTGTCCAGAAGCTGGTAGTCCACGGTGGTGCTGGTGTAGCCGGAATGGGTCAGCTCAGCGGTTTTACTGGCCGCAGCACTGTCCAGCCATGTCACGGTAACGGTAGTGCCCGCCTCGCCCTGCAAGGCTTTGTACACCGCGTCTGCACCGGACAGGCTCTTGACATCGGTATCGCCCACGGTGGTAATGTAGTCCCCCACGGCGATGCCTGCTTCCTGTGCGGGAGATCCGTCGTAAACACGGGTCACCTTGGCGTAGCCGGTCTGGTCGATGCCAAGCTCCACGCCGATGCCCAAAATCTTGCCGCTCTGGATGTTCATCAGCTCGGTGTAGGCGTTGGCAGTGTAGTAGCGGGCGTACTTGTCGCCCGTGCCCAGCAGATAACCGGCGGTCAGGCGGTCGTACAGGGTGGCCTCATCAATGGTGTAGTAATCGTTGCTGCGGACATAGCGGTCCACCTCAGCGATCTTGTTGTACATACTTTCCTTTTCTTTTACGCTGTTGACCGTGCTGTCGAACAGACGCATGGCGATGAGCATCGTGATGGAAAAGGTCACGGTCATGGCAAGGATCACAATGGTGACTGCCATACCCAAAGAAATTTTACGGTTCATGGTTCGTTCCTCCCGGTCAGAGCGGCAACATCATAAAGATGCTGCCCAGCAGCGAGAGTACAAACACCCCTGCCAGAACCAGACAGCCGATGCGCAGCACGCGCTTGCGTTTTTGTTCGTTCATAGATCAACCAGACTCCTTGCCTTGCTTATTAGTTGTGGGGAATGGGGATGCAGCTCCGAGGGTTCACAGCGTTGGCCTTGGAACCGCCCTTCCACACCTCCAGATGCAGGTGGTTTCCGGTGGAATTGCCGGTGGTGCCCACATAACCGATCAGTTCGCCCTGCTTCACATACTTGCCTGCACTGGTAGCCACCGAGCGCATGTGCGCGTACAGGGTGGTATAGGTATTGCCATCGGACATTTTGCCGTGGTAGATGATAACGTAGTTGCCGTAGCCGCCGGTAGACCAGCCTGCCACCTGCACATAGCCGCTGGCGGCTGCGTAGATAGGTGTGCCGCCGGCTGCCGCAAAGTCAATGCCGGCATGGAGCTTGTTTACGCCGGAGACCGGGTTCTTGCGCCAGCCGTACTCGCTGGAAATGCGGCTATAACTCTTCAGCGGGCAGGCAAAACCGCTAAAGCTCAGCTGCGGTTTGCTGGCAGAGGCCGCTGCGATCATCTTCTGGATCTCCTTTTTCACGGCCTCGTAGTTCAACTCGTCGGATTCGATGGCCGCCTGCGCCTTCTGCTGCGCCGCCTGTGCCTCGGCAGCGGAGAGCTTTGCTGCGGAGATGCTGTTGTTCAGCTCGCTCTGCTTGCCCTTCATCTGGGCGTTCTGGCTGTCCAGTTCGCTCTTCTGGCTCTGCAGTTCTGCCTTCTCAGCCTCCAGACCGGCCTTCTGCTCTTCCAGCGCGGCCTTATCGTCCTCCAGCTCCTGCTTGGCGGACTTCATATTGTTCATGATCTCGGTGTCCTTGATGGAGATATCCTGCATCACCTCGTTGAAGGTAAGCAGCTCGTACAGGTCGTTCACCGCACCGAGCATGGCCACACTGCCGCCGTCCCGCAGCTCCTGCATGGCAGCCATGTGCTTTTTAAAATCGTCCCACTGGTCATCGATCTCGTTCTGCTTTTGCTCGATCTGGGTCTGCTTGTCCGTGATCTGGGTCTGCATCACGCCGATCTGCTGTTCCTTCTCGCCGATGCTGTTCTGCACTGCGGCGATCTGACCGCCCAGCACGCTGATCTGATCCTGCAGGACGGTGACCCGTTCCTTCAGCTCGCTTTCCAGCGCCTTGGCGGCAGACTCCTTCTTTTTGGCGTCCGAAAGCTCCTTTTTATGCTGATTGATAGACTGGGAAAGCTTATCCAGCTTGCTCTGCAAGCTGGCCATGCTGGTATTGCTGGTAGCCGCCGAGGCCGGGTATACCGTGGCTGTCAGCAGCAGGCAGACACAGGCCAGCCCAAGGCTGACCGCACGGATCAGCTTGCTGCGGGGGCTTTCCGGCCGGGCGTGTCGACCAGTATAAGGGCCTGTGAGCCGGAAGGGCTTTGCGTGCATTGCTTTACTCATAAAACGCGGCTCCTTTCGGTCACACATTCAAATGCTTGCGGATAGAGAACATACTGCCCACGCCGCCTACGATAGCGCCGCTGAGCAGGCTTGTTACCACGATGGTCGGCAGCACGTTTGCCACCGGCACCAGTGCACGGCCCATGAGCATCTGCCAGATGCCGCCCAAGCCGCCAGCGGCGTTGACCACATAACTGTAACAGCCAAGGCTGACCGCTGCGGTCAGGATGCCTGAGATCAGGCCCATGGTCAGGCCCTCCACAAAGAAAGGCAGGGTGACCATGCGGTTGGTAGCACCCACATACTTCATAATCTCGATCTCGCGGCGGCGCGCAAAAACGCTCAGACGGATGGTGCTGCCCACCGTGATGATGCTGACCACCATCAGCACCATCACGATCATGCGACCACCCTTGGTGACTGCCTTCTGGATCTCCACAAAGACATTGGTCATCTCCACCGGAGCAGTAACGCTGACAACGCCCGGGATGGCCTGCATCTTCACGCTCATGCGCTCCATCTGGGTCAGGTCGCTCAGGGTGACCCGGTAGTTGGCCTTAAAGGGGTTGTCGGTCTCAAATTCATCCCACAGGGAGGAATAATCCTGCATATAACCGCGGTAGGTGTCGAGCACGTCCTGCTTGGAAACGTACTGCACCCCGCTGACCCCCGGCATAGCCGAAAGGGTCTCGCCTACCTGCGCAGCGGTGGCATCATCACATTCGGGGTCCAGATAGACCACCGTCTCGTTCTGGCTGCCCAGATAGGCCACCATGCTGCCCACGTTCACCTCGGCCAAGCTGGCAAAGATGTTCAGGGTCATACACACGCTCAGGGAAGCGATGCAGGCAATGGTCATGGCCCAGTGCTTGCCCAAGTTGCGCACACCGCGCCGGGTAAGGAAAAAGAAGGTAGAGGGACGCATCATACGGCAGCCACCTCCTTCTTTGCATCGTCCGCATCAAAGGCGGCAACATCCAGCGAAAGATCATCCTCGGCGGCGGCCACGGGGTCTGCGGGCACGTCCGAGACGATGCGGCCATGGCTCAGAGTAACCACACGCTGATGGAAGCGGTGCACCAGCTCGTGCTCGTGGGTGACCACCAGCACCGTGATGCCCATTTTGCTCACCCGCTCCAGCAGCTGCATCATTTCCAGGCTCAGCTCCGGGTCAATGTTGCCGGTGGGCTCGTCCGCGATGACCAGCTTGGGGTTATGCACCAGCGCACGCGCCACAGCCACACGCTGCTGCTCGCCGCCGGAAAGGGTATCCGGGTAGCACTTGGCCTTATCCTCCAGATGCACCAGCTCCAGAATGTACTCCACGCGGGGACGGATCTCCTTGTGGGGCACGTTGAGGACGTGCATGGCAAAGGCCACATTCTCGTACACGGTCATACTTGGGATCAGCCGGAAGTCCTGAAAGATGATGCCCATCTGACGGCGCAGGTAAGGGATCTTGTGGCGGCGCAGCTTGGCTACGTCCTTGCCCAGTACAGTCACCTTGCCGGAGGTAGGCAGTGCCTCTCGCAGAATCAGCTTGAGCAGGGTGGATTTGCCTGCGCCGGAGTGACCCAGCAGAAAGACGAACTCGCCTTCATCCACATGGAAGTTGATATCCTCCAGCGCAAGGCGGCCACCCTTTTTGTATTCTTTGGAAACGTGTTCAAAATCGATCATGGAATCGTATTAGCTCCTGACATCAAGATTTTTGACGGTCAAGACAGCCCGTCCGCAGCCTGTACTGCAAAAAGAACCGGCCAGCATCGGTTTCGAGCGGCCGGTTCGGCGCCGGCGGGGCAAAACCCGCACAGCAAAATATCAGTATTTGGCCGGGTTGTTGGACAGGTACTTCTTTACCATCAGCGCTACCTTAAAGACGATAGCGTCGTCGAACTCACGCAGATCCAGGCCGGTCAGTTTCTTGATCTTTTCCAGACGATACACCAGCGTGTTGCGGTGCACAAACAGGCCGCGGCTGGTCTCGGACACATTCAGGTTGTTCTCAAAGAAGCGCTGGATGGTGAACAGGGTCTCCTGATCCAGACTTTCGATGCTGCCCTGCTTGAACACCTCGCGCAGGAACATCTCGCACACGGTGGTAGGCAGCTGGTAGATCAAACGAGCAATGCCCAAGTTATCGTAGCGGATGATCTGCTTTTCGGTATCGAACACCTTGCTCACTTCCATGGCGATCTGGGCTTCCTTAAAAGAGGTAGCCAGATCCTTCACGTTGGCAATGGGGGTGCCAATGCCGACCACGGCCTTGATGTAGTGTTCGCCGGAGAGGGTATCCACAATGCTGGCAGCCAGCTTTTCCATATCGGTGCGGTCGATGCCCTTGCGGATCTCCTTGACCAGCACGGTGTCGGTCTCGCTGATATTGAACACAAAGTCCTTCTGCTTATCGGGGAACAGGCTGCTGACCACATCGTAGGCAGAGATATCGCCGCCGCTGATCACCCGCACGATGAACACCACGCGGGAAACATCGGTGGCAAAGTGCAGCTCCCGTGCCTTAGCGTAGATATCGCCGGGCAGGATGTTGTCCAGCACCACGTTCTTGATAAAGTTGGACTTATCGAACTTTTCGTCGTGGTACTGCTTGATGCTCTGCAGGCTGATGGCCAGTACACCGGCAAACTGCCCTGCAGTCTCGTCGGCGCCCTCCACGAACACGGCATAATCGTTATGCTTGGCGTTGGAGAACTGCTGGTAAGTATAGCCGTCGCGCACAAAGCGGTCGCCTGCGGTCAGACGCTCGGCCATATAGCCCTCGCGCACTTCGCCGATCAGGTTCAGCTCCGAGCAGGAAATGACAGCGCCAGTCTCATCCACAACGCCGACCACCCGATTGATTGCGTCCTTCATCTGGTAGATCACGCTTTGAAATACTCTATTGGCCATAAATGGATACCCCTTTTCCTCGTTTGTGCAAGCCGCGGCGGCATGGGTTGTGATTTTAAACAATTTAGCCGCATTACAATCTATATTTTACACAAAAGAATTTACTTTTGCAACAGATTTCAACAAAAAAAATAATTCTTTCTTGTTGAAATTATCTTTCGGGGCCATTTTTTGCCAAAAAAGTGCCTTTTTGCGTGGTTCTTACCGTTATTTTACCGGTAAATTGTGATACATTTTTGAAAGTCGCGTGAAAAGTGCAGTGTTTTATCTGGTAATTTTTGCCACTTCTTCGTCAGAAAGCTCCCGCCACTGCCCCGGGGCAAGCTGCGCATCCAGTGCAAGGCCGCCAATCGCCTCCCTGTGCAAAGCATTCACCCCGGCACCGTACACACCGAACATCCGTTTGATCTGGTGGTACACCCCCTGCCGCAGCACTACCCGCACGGTGCATCCGTCCGGGGAAAGGGCGGTCACCTCGGCGGGCGAAAGAGCAGTGCCGTCTGCCAGCGTGACCCCCGCCGCAAAGCCGGTGCGCATCTCCTGCGTGAGCGGAGTGTCGATGGTCACGGTGTAGGTCTTGGAAACATGGTGCCGGGGGGACAGAATATCGTGGGCAAAGCCGCCGTCATCGGTCAGCAGCACAAAGCCGGTGCTGGTCTTATCCAGCCGCCCGGCCGGAAACAGCTCCCGCCGGAGGTAGGCGTCCCCTACCAGGTCCACCACGGTGGTGTCCCGTTTATCGGTAGAGGCGCTCACCACCCCCTCGGGCTTATTGAGCATGAGGTAGACGAACTTCTGATAGGTCAGCAGTGCACCGTCCACTGCCACGGTGTCGGTATCCTTCAGCTGAGTGTCCCCTTTTTTGCACACCGCGCCGTTTACCTGCACGCGCCCCTTTGCCAGCATGGTTTTGGCCTCGCTGCGGGTGCACTGGGCAGTCTCGGCCAGATATTTATCCAAACGCATAAGCGGTTCTCCTTTGTTGATGATGCTCTCAGTGTAACATGACAAACAAAATCGTGCAAGGCACAAACGCAAAAAGGAGAAGCCCGTGGGCTTCTCCTTTTTGCAATTGATCCTATTATCAGACGCTCAGGGAGGCGTGCTGCTCCACATCCTCGGGGTCAGCATCGAAGATGGGCTGCAGGACGTTGGCGATAAACTCCTCCACCTGCTGGGGTGCACGGCCCACAAAGTTCTCCGGCACAAGCCCCGCCACGATCTCCTCGCGGGTCAGGCCAAAGGCCGGGTCTGCGGCAATGCGGTCCACCATATCGTTGGGCAGGCCCTCTTCCTTGACCTGCTTACCGGCGGCGATGGCGTGCTGGCGCAGGCGCTCGTGCAGCTCCTGACGGTTGCCGCCCTTTTCCACAGCCTGCATCATGATGTTCTCGCTGGCCATGAAGGGCAGCTCGGCCATCAGGCGGCTGCGCACCACCTTGGGGTACACCACCAGACCATCGGTGACGTTGAGCATAATGTTCAGGATGGCATCGGTGGCAAGGAAGCCCTCGGCCATAGCCACGCGCTTGTTGGCGCTGTCGTCCAGCGTGCGCTCAAACCACTGGCAGCCGGTGGTAAAGCTGGGGTTCAGCACGTCCACCATCAGGTAGCGGGCGAGGGCGCAGATGCGCTCGCAGCGCATGGGGTTGCGCTTATAGGGCATAGCGGAAGAACCGATCTGGTTCTTCTCGAACGGCTCCTCCATCTCCTTGAAGTTTGCCAGCAGGCGCAGGTCGGTGGCAAACTTCATGCAGCTCTGGCCAATACCCGCCAGTGCATTCAGGATAAAGGCATCCACCTTGCGGCTGTAGGTCTGGCCGGACACCGGCACAACGGCCTTGGGGTCAAAGCCCATCTCCTTTGCAATGGAAGCATCCACGGCGCGGATCTTGTCGGCATCGCCCTTGAACAGCTCCATAAAGGAAGCCTGCGTACCGGTGGTGCCCTTGACACCGCGCAGCTGCAGGGTAGCCAGACGATGGTCGATCTCGGCCAGATCCATCACCAGCTCGTTGGCCCACAGGGTAGCACGCTTGCCCACGGTGGTGGGCTGTGCGGGCTGGCAGTGGGTGTAGGCCATGCAGGGCATATCCTTGTACTCCTTGGCAAAGTGTGCCAGCTTTGCCAGCACACCCACCAGCTTTTTGCGCACCAGCTCCAGACCCTGCCGCATCACAATGATATCGGTGTTGTCGCCCACATAGCAGCTGGTGGCACCCAGATGGATGATGCCGGCTGCCTTGGGGCACTGCTGGCCGTAGGCGTAGACATGGCTCATGACGTCGTGGCGCACCAGCTTTTCCCGCTCGATGGCCACTTCGTAGTTGATATCGTCCACATGGGCTTCCAGCTCAGCTACCATATCCGGGGTGATGTTGGTCAGACCCTGATCCATTTCGGCACGAGCCAGCGCCACCCACAGCCGCCGCCAGGTGCGGAACTTGTTGTCGTCCGAGAAGATATACTGCATCTCATCGGAAGCGTAGCGGGTGGAAAAAGGGCTGATATAGCGATCATGCTGTGACATTGGTTGTTTCCTCCTGAAAGTAACTCCCCCAGTCGCCTTCCGGCGACAGCCCCCTCTTTGAGGGGGCCTTTCAGCCTCCCTCTCCGAGGGAGGTGGCATCGCGTCAGCGATGACGGAAGGAGTTTTTCTCTATTCTACCATCAAACCTTGAAATAGTCCACGCCGCCCTCAAAGATCGGCTGGTATTTATCGCCGGTGACGTTCTTGTACAGATACTCGCCGCTGCGCTCCGAGTGACCCATCTTGCCGAACACGCGGCCGTCCGGGCTGGTGATGCCCTCGATAGCCAGCACAGAGCCGTTGGGGTTGAAGCTCTGGTCCATGGTGGGCACGCCGGTCAGATCCACATACTGGGTAGCCACCTGACCGTTGCGCAGCATGGTGTCCAGCACCTCCTGCGGAGCCACAAAGCGGCCCTCGCCGTGGCTGATGGCGATGGTGTGCATCTCGCCCACCTCGCACTTGCTGAGCCACGGGCTGCCGGTGGAAGCCACACGGGTGTGCACCAGCATACTCTGGTGACGGCCGATGGTGTTGAAGGTCAGGGTGGGGTCGCAGGCGGTGATGGGACGGATATCGCCGTAGGGCACAAGACCCAGCTTGATCAGAGCCTGGAAGCCGTTGCAGATGCCCAGCATCAGGCCATCGCGCTGCTGCAGCAGACGGCGCACAGCCTCGGTGACCGCAGGATTGCGGAAGAAGGAGGCGATGAACTTGGCGCTGCCGTCCGGCTCGTCGCCGCCGGAGAAGCCGCCGGGCAGCATGACGATCTGGCTTGCGTCAATGGCCTTGACCAGTGCCTTGCAGCTCTCGGCAACGTCGGCGGGGGTCAGGTTGCGCACCACCAGAATCTCGGGGTCGGCACCGGCGCGGGCAAAGGCCTTGGCGGTGTCATACTCGCAGTTGGTGCCGGGGAACACCGGGATGATGACCTTGGGCTTTGCCACACCGATCTTGGGTGCAGCGGGAGCGGTCAGGCTGCCGTTGATCTTCTCCACGGTGGGGCCGGCCTTGCGGTAGGGATACACAGGCTCCAGCTTGCTCTCCCAGATCTCCTGCAGCTCGGCCATATCCAGCTTTTCGCCGCAGGACTCGAAGGTGTACTCCTTGGTGGTCTCGCCCAGCAGCATACCGGCGGGAGAATCCGACACCATTTCCAGAATGATGGAGCCGTACATGGGCTCAAACATCTGGTGGGTGGTCATGTCCGCACGCATCTTGAAGCCGATGTGGTTGCCCAGACCCATCTTGAACAGTGCCTCGGCAATGCCGCCGTAGCCCACAGAGCAGGCAGAGGCGACCATGCCTTCTTCGATCATGTTCTCCACGATCTTGTAGTTGGCCTTCAGGGAGAAGAAGTTGGGGCAGCCGGTCTCCGGGTCGATGATGGGACGGATGAGCACCACGGTGCTCTCCGGTTTCTTGAACTCGGTGGAGATTACGCGGCTTGCCTTGCCGATGGCAGTAGCAAAGGACACCAGCGTGGGAGGCACATCCAGCTGCTCAAAGGAACCGGACATACTGTCCTTGCCGCCGATGGAGGCGATGCCCAGACCGATCTGCGCATCCAGTGCGCCCAGCAGAGCAGCCAGCGGCTTGCCCCAGCGCTCAGGCTTGTTGCCCAGACGCTCGAAGTACTCCTGGAAGGTCAGGTAGGCGTCCTCATAGCGGAAGCCGGTGGCGACCAGCTTGGTCACGCTCTCAATAACAGCCAGCCGTGCGCCCACATACTGGTTGGCGCTCATCAGATAGGGGTTATAGCCCCATGCCATGCCGGAGCAGGTGGAGGTCTCGCCGTCCACCGGCAGCTTTGCTACCATGGCGTTCTGGGGGGTCAGCTGGTATGCACCGCCAAAGGGCATGAGCACGGTGGCAGCGCCGATGGTGGAGTCGAACCGCTCGGAAAGACCCTTCTTGCTGCAGACGTTCAGGTCGCCCACCATGGACTTCATCTTCTGGCTGAAGGTCAGGCCGGCCCACTGGGGCTGCCAGACGCTGCCCTTTTCCACATGGACGTTCTGGTGCTTTTCTGCACCGTTGGAGTTCAGGAACTCACGGCTGATGTTCACGATGGAAACGCCGTTCCACACCATGTTCAGGCGCTTTTCCTCGGTGACCTTGGCCACAGGGGTAGCCTCGAGGTTCTCCTCGGTGGCAATTGCGATGAACTTGTCCACATCCTCCGGGGCAAGGGCCACAGCCATGCGCTCCTGGCTCTCGCTGATGGCCAGCTCGGTGCCATCCAGACCCTCGTACTTCTTGGTTACCTTGTTCAGGTCGATGTACAGGCCGTCGGCCAGCTCACCGATGGCAACGGAAACGCCGCCGGCACCAAAGTCGTTGCAGCGCTTGATCATCTTGCAGGCGTCCTCGCGGCGGAACAGGCGCTGCAGCTTGCGCTCGATGGGCGCATTGCCCTTCTGCACCTCGGCACCGCAGTGCTCAAGGCTGTCCAGCTTGTGTGCCTTGGAGGAGCCGGTAGCGCCGCCGATGCCGTCACGGCCGGTGCGGCCGCCCAGCAGCACGATCACATCGCCGGGAGCGGGGCACTCGCGGCGGACGTGGGAAGCAGGGGTAGCACCCACAACAGCGCCGATCTCCATGCGCTTTGCCACATAGCCGGGGTGGTAGATCTCGTCCACCTGACCAGTAGCCAGGCCGATCTGGTTGCCGTAGGAGGAGTAACCGGCGGCTGCGGTGGTGACCAGCTTGCGCTGGGGCAGCTTGCCGGGCATGGTCTCGCTGACCGGCTTGAGCGGGTCGCCTGCGCCGGTGACGCGCATAGCCTGATAGACGTAGCTGCGGCCGGACAGCGGGTCGCGGATAGCACCACCGATGCAGGTTGCAGCACCGCCGAAGGGCTCGATCTCGGTGGGGTGGTTGTGGGTCTCGTTCTTGAACAGGAACAGCCAGTCCTCGTCCTTGCCGTTGACGTCGCACTTGATCTTGACGGTGCAGGCGTTGATCTCCTCAGACTCGTCCAGATTCTTCAGGATACCCTGCTTCTTCAGCTCCTTGGCGCCAATGGTGGCAAGGTCCATCATGCAGCGGGGCTTGTTCTCGCGGCCCAGCTCGGTGCGCATCGCCATGTAGCGGTCAAAGGCCTCCTGCACCACGGCGTCGTCGATCTGCACATCGTCCAGAATGGTGCCGAAGGTGGTGTGGCGGCAGTGATCGGACCAGTAGGTGTCGATCATCTTGATCTCGGTGATGGTGGGGTCGCGCTGCTCGGTGCGGAAGTACTCCTGGCAGAACTTGATGTCCCCCAGATCCATGGCCAGACCCTTTTCCTCGATGAACTTGGCAAGACCTGCCTCATCCAGCTGGTTGAAGCCCTCCAGCACTGCCACGGCAGCGGGCACGGGGTAATCCATCTTCAGGGTCTCTTTGGTCTCCAGAGAAGCCTCGCGGGCTTCCACAGGGTTGATGACATACTTCTTGATCTCGGCCACCTGCTCGGGGGTCAAAGCACCCTCCAGCAGGTAGACGCGGGCAGAGCGCACCAGCGGGCGCTCGCCCTGACTGATGAGCTGGATGCACTCGGCAGCAGAAGCTGCGCGCTGGTCGAACTGACCGGGCAGATACTCCACGGCAAAAGACACGCCCTCTGCAGCGGGCAGCTCTGCGTAGGTGTTATCCACCGGCGGCTCGCTGAACACGGTGCTGACGCACTGGTTGAACAGTGCCTCGTCGATGCCTTCCACATCGTAGCGGTTCAGCAGGCGCAGACCGGTCAGATCCTTGATGCCCAGCAGGCTGGTGAGTTCGTTTTTCAGACCGTTTGCCTCGACATCAAAGCCGGGCTTTTTTTCCACATAAATACGATAGACCATTGGGTAGGTTCCCCCTTATGATTCAATTCTTCTGAAGGCGCGCCCTCATCCGGCTCGCCTGCGGCGACTGATGAGGGTGCTTTTCCTAATTACTGCTTCTCTGCCAGCGCTTTCAGGGCACGCAGGCCGATATCGCTGCGCTTGTGCAGCTTTTCAAAGCTGATCTTTTCGGCTGCTTCGTAGGCGTGGCTCAGGGCGTTGGTCAGGCGCGGGCCGGTGGCGGTAACGCCCAGCACGCGACCGCCGTTGGTCACAAGCTGGCCGTCCTCGGTGATGGCAGTGCCGGAGTGGTACACCGTCACGTTCTCCTCGTCGGGCAGCTGACCGTCCACAAGGCCGGAGATGGGCTTGCCCTTCTCGTAGGCCACAGGGTAGCCGCCGGAGGCCAGAATCACACAGGCCGCAGCACCATCGGAGAACTTGACTTCCTGCTGTGCCAGCGTGCCGTCGGTGCAGGACTGCATGATGTGCAGCAGGTCGCTTTCCAGCAACGGCAGCACCACCTGCGTTTCGGGGTCGCCGAAGCGGCAGTTATACTCGATGACCTTGGGGCCGTCCGGGGTGAGCATGAGGCCGAAGTACAGGCAACCCTTGAAGGGGCAGCCCTCGGCGTTCATGGCGCGGATGGTGGGCAGGAAGATCTTTTCCATGCACTCCGCGGCCACCTCTGGGGTGTAGTAGGGGTTGGGGGCAATGGTGCCCATGCCGCCGGTGTTCAGGCCGGTGTCGTGGTCGTTGGCGCGCTTATGGTCCATGCTGGAGACCATGGGCTTGACCACCTTGCCGTCCGTAAAGCTCAGCACGCTGACCTCCGGCCCGGTGAGGAACTCTTCCACCACCACATGGTTGCCGGATGCGCCGAACTTTTTGTCCAGCATGATCTCCTTAACGCCGTCGGCGGCCTGCTGCTCGTTTTCGCAGATGAGCACGCCCTTGCCCAGCGCAAGACCGTCTGCCTTGATGACCACCGGGTACTTGCCCTCGGCGCGGATGTAGTCCATGACCTTTGCGGGGTCATCGAAGGTCTCGTACTTTGCGGTGGGGATGCCGTATTTCTTCATCAGGTCCTTGGAGAACACCTTGGAAGCCTCGATGCGGGCAGCGGCCTTGTCCGGGCCAAAGGCGGGGATGCCCACCTTTGCCAGCGCGTCCACCATGCCCAGTGCAAGGGGGTCGTCCTGCGCCACCACAACGTAATCGAACTTTTCTTCCACTGCAAAGCCTACCATGGTATCCACATCGGTGGCCTTGATGTTTTTGCACTTGGCGTCATAGCTGATACCGCCGTTGCCCGGTGCGCACCAGATCTCGCCGCAGTCGGGGCTCTTTTTCAGTGCCTTGATGATGGCGTGCTCGCGGCCGCCGCCGCCCACTACCAAGATTTTTTCAGCCATATCATTCACCTTCCCGTTTTTGATTTGCCCGCGTATGCGGGCATCCTCTGAAGCCTTCCCCCTCTGGGGGAAGCTGTCTGCGCAGCAGACTGATGAGGGGCAGCTTCCGTGCGCCCTCATCCGGCGCTTACGCGCCACCTTCCCCCGACCGGGGGAAGGCTTTTGCTGCGTTGCTCCTGTGCAGAGGAAAATCAGTGATGGAACAGCCGCAGGCCGCAGAAGGCCATGGCGATGCCGTACTTGTTGCAGGTATCGATGACCTGCTGGTCGCGGATGGAGCCGCCGGGCTGCACGATGGCAGTCACGCCGGAGCGACGGGCGCGCTCGATGTTGTCACCGAAGGGGAAGAAAGCGTCCGAACCAAGGCAAACACCGGTCACCTTGCTGAGGTAAGCCTTCTTTTCCTCGGCGGTCAGCGGCTCAGGCTGGCGGGTGAAGGTCTCGGCCCAGACGTCATCGCCGATGACATCCTCCGGGGTATCGCCGATGTAAACATCAATGGCGTTGTCGCGGTTGGGCTTTGCCACATCGTCACGGAAGGGCAGGTTCAGCACCTTATCCATGTGGCGCAGCTGCCAGTTGTCGGCCTTCTGACCAGCCAGACGGGTGCAGTGGATGCGGCTCTGCTGGCCGGCACCCACGCCGATGGTCTGACCATTGTAGGTGTAGCACACACTGTTG
>OHAU01001151.1_pt1 | contig 32737 bp, 33 predicted proteins | sample 1577181 | NCBI WGS metagenome assembly OHAU01 (sample SAMEA3541472, study PRJEB24748) | human gut metagenome | biome: human gut; feature: human-associated habitat; material: faeces | place: China | collected 2012 | reverse complement strand
CAAGACTCATATCTCCTTTTAACACATTCCAGAACTGTGGAAATTCATCTATACTTGTTTTTCTAAGAAAATGACCGATCGGAATAATTCTTGGATCATTTTCCATCTTAAACATCAACCCTTGCATCTGATTTTTTTCCATCAATTCTTTCTTACGTTCTTCTGCATCCGGATACATAGTACGAATCTTATAGATACGGAAAATTCTTCCATTTCTTCCCACCCGTCGTTGTGAAAATAAAATCGGCCCCGGAGATTCCAATTTTATAAAAGGCCCAAAAATCACTATAAATATCCCACATACAATAAGTCCGATAATTCCACCCACAATATCCATGCATCTTTTAGCCAGAATCTGCCAGGGTTCTGCGAATTTCATACTCGTCGTCATCACAAGACATTTGCCAAATGACTGCACACGTCTTTCTTCCATCTTATAATTATATGACATCAGATTAACATGTACTGTAAGGCCCATGCTGATAAAAAAATCTATTAATTGTTTTTCTTTCTCTGGATTTTCATTTATATCAAGAAAGATTTCATCAACAACACTTGCCTGTATATAATCCAACATATTTTCGTTATTTGCAACAACCGGTACGCCTTTTATCTTTCTTTGTCCTATCTTCGCATCATCACAAAATATAATTCCTGAAATCATATAATCCTGATATGGTTGTTGTAAATTATTCAACGTTGTGTTCACATTATCCCTTGTCGTAATTACAAGAAGTTTCCGGCATATCTTCCTGTTAATCAATCGTATTCTTATAATCCTCTTCCAGAACAATCTTCCCAACCATATAAGGAAAATACTAGCCGGATACAAGAAAAATACAACCACTCGTGAATACGCTTCCGATTTCTGAACAGTAAACATCCACACAATCATCCCTATCGTAATAAATGTGCAATGTCCAATTACCTTCTTAAGCTCAACAAGATAACCTCTGCGGATAATTCCTTTATAACTGCTCAAGAAAAAAACCGCACATATATGTATTAGCAAAATGGCCCACATGGCATTTTGATAAAGTGGGGGCACTCCTCCAAAACCATGTCTGATCCAATATGCAATTATAAGACTCACCTCTAACAGTCCAGCATCTAATAATAGAAAATCAAAATGCTTAAACCATCCAATGATAACCTCTTTATACATCTTTTTCGTAACTTTCCTTTTTCTTTTTCCTATTTTTCCAGTAGTTTCTGAATTTTTAAGGCCGCATTCTCCACAGATGCTTCATCCGGTAACATTATATAAAGCAGTTCATTTCCAGACGAAAAACAAGTCTGTGTGTCTCCTGTACCACTCACTGCCTGAGATTCAATATTCCAACCTGATGGTTCTTCTATCTGCGCATTAATGAATTTTGCTATCTCTTCACTTGACATATTTGTCTGAACAGAATCACTTACGCCTGTAATTACCTCACCCGCATTTTTTAATATTGCCGGCGTACATGCCTTTTGGATAATTGCCGTCAGAACTTTTTCCTGATTCTTACCCCTTTGATTATCTCCATCTTCAAAACTATATCTTTCCCTTACAAAGCCAAGTGCCATTTCTCCATCCAGATGATTCATTCCCTTCTGAATATCGTACTCTCCGTGTGTTGTCTTGAATTCATAATCTGAATTCACATCAATGCCACCAAGTGCATCAACAATCTTCACAAGTGAAGTAAAATTGATTCTTGCATAATAATTAATATTTATTCCATATAATTGTTCCAGTGTATCCATCGATGCATCCACACCATATATGCCTGCATGCGTTAATTTATCTTTTTTCTCTCCTGATACATTCGGAATTGTAACATAATAATCCCGTGGTGTTGTTGTCAACAATATCTTCTTGTTCTGTGGGTTAACTGTCATGATCAGATTCACGTCACTTCTACTATTTGTAGAAATCGGGCCTGACACATCAATACCACTAATATAGATGTTAAACGGTTTATTCACATCAGCTACTGTATCGTTCTCCACTTTTGTCTTTATTCCATACTGATAAAGAATTTTAACCTGATCCGAAAATCCTTCTACGGAATCATCTATAATGCTAAGATAGCCCTCATTAAACACCGCCGCATCAATGTTTCCATTCAACAAAGCATTCGCCTCATCTATTAATGTACTATACTCTTCTGTCTTGATATTCCTTCCTACCGTTGACCTAATATCTTTTAGCATTTTCTCCGTATTATCTACATCTACTATCGTCTGATAACCAAAACGGTAATTCTGGGCATCCATAATATCTTTCGCTGTATCATCTTTCTTTACTACCACGATCATATTATCTGTCTTATAACTGGCTCCACCTACTTTTTTAATGAAATCATCCGCTTTCATAAGCTCTACACTAATCCCAGCCAGTACAATAATTATCACAAGACTCGTCAGCATCCCAACATATCGCAATATTTTACTCTTTGGATACTGAAATACATGCGTCAGTACAAAAAGAAACCCCAGTCCCACAATAAATAACGTTAAATACTTTCTCGGAAAAAGCCCACTATTCTTCGCCACAACAATACATATTACCGACACTATTAACTGAAGCACAGTAATAATCTTCCCTGCAATATTTTTGTTTTTCTTTTTCATCTGTTCTTCCCGCTTTCTATTTATTGTACAACCAAAGTAAATACTATCGGCTCTGATGTATTTCCATCACTGTCTGACACATAATAATTCAACTCATATCTTCCCGCTGTCGATACATCATATGTTCCGTCAATACAAAGATGCCGATATAATGTGTTTTTATCATCTTTATCATCAGATACATCCTCTACCATACTGGTCGGATCAAATTCACTACCCGCCTTAATATTTTTACTCTGGGTTGCCAATGTTAATATCGGACTTGCTCCATCTGTATTTTTACTGGTCACCGGTGTCTCCGATGCTTCAACACCGGTTTCATCCGCCTCCTCAGTATCACTACTGTCAGCCTCAGAATAAGTGATTTTTCGTTTTGCAGTTCCTACATTATTGGCTTTATCCGTAACGACATAATAAACAACTGCTTTTTTTTCATTTAAAGATATGATTCTATCTATAAAAATCTGATCTGTAAGATCTCCATCCCTGTTATCTTTTGCCGTAACTCCCTTAAAAAGTGCTTCATAGGAATCTCCATCTTTATAACTTACTTTTTCTTTTGTATCTACGACAATCTGCGGTGGTGTACGATCTTGTTTTAAATACACAAGACCACTGACAGCTGTTAACACGATACATCCAGCTGCAAGGGAAGCAACAACCACTTGTTCTTTCATTCCTCTTCCTCCTAATACTTATACTCTCCGTAATAGCCGGTATATTTTCCATAATATTTTCCGTAATATCTACTATTACTTACACTTACCTTATTAAGTACAACTCCCAGAATCGGGCAATCAGCCTTTTCAAGCTGATCTTTTACATCCTTGGCAAATTTGTGTCCCACCATTTTCGATGCAACTACAAGCACGGAAGCATCACAATATTTAGCGATTACAGCTGCGTCAATAACACTGCCAAGGGGTGGTGCATCAATAATCACATAATCATACGACTTTCTCGCACTGGCCAGAAGTGCCTGAAATCTCCGACTGTTCAGAAGCTCTGCAGGATTCGGTGGAATTGCTCCTGCAAAAATCATATGTAGATTAGAATCCTGTGTCTTTAATATTACATCCTTCACATCTGATTGTCCTGAAAGAAAATGAGTCAATCCTTTTATCTTCCCTGTAACTTTATATCTTCCAACCAATACCGACTTACGCAAATCTGCATCTATGAATAAAACTCTTTTTTCACTTTCTGCAAGTGCTTCTGCAAGTCCCATCGTTACTGTGCTTTTTCCTTCATTCGGAATACAGCTTGTAAATACTATCACCTTTTTGTCTGCACCTGAAAATTCAATATTCGTACGAAGAGTTTTATACGCTTCACTGCTTCTATAATCTTTTATTACTTTTTTTAATACTATATCTGCCATATCTTCCATTTATCTCCTGTTCTTTACACCATTATTATCTTTTCTTTCTTTTCTTCACCTTTTTTTCTTCGGTCTGTATCGGAATAGACGTAAGAACATTTAATCCAAGATATCTTTCAATATCGGCCGGTGTCTTCAATGTATCGTCCGACAAGTATACGAACAGAACAATACCCACAGAAGCCAGTATTCCAAGTAATCCACCTATCAACATATTTTTCTTTGTACTTGGAGACGAAGGATACATTGGAAGATTTGCTTCCTCTACTGTATTGACCGAATCTACGTTCATAATCTGTTTAATCTGGACACTTACCGCATTTCTCACTGCATCTGCGAGCTGTTTTGCCTGTTTTGGACTTGTACTCTGTACATAAATACTCATAATACGTGTCTCTGTAGGAGTCTCTGTTGTAATCATTTCTTCCAGATCTTCCGGTTCCATATCAAGATTCAATTCCGAAATTACTTTTTCAAGCACAGGTCTGCTCTTTACCAGCTCCATATAATCCTTTGTCAACATAGATCCTGATTGAAGTTCTGTATAAGTTGCACTGGACGAATCCTCCCCATTTTTTGTCATTACATATAACTTTGTTACGGATGTATATACCGGTGTCATAAATAATTTTGTAGCCAAAAATGCTACCAATGCCATTAAAATTGCTGAAAGCACTATGATGTGAATTTTAGAACACAAAACGTGAATAAGTTCTGCTATATTTACACTTATTTCTTCCTCATCCGCTTCCTGGTTCAGTACAATAATATTATTATCTTGACTCATGTTGTTTTATTTCCGTATAATTCTACGAAATATCCTCCTTCTATTTTCCCTTCAAATCTGTTACCTAATTATCTTTTTTTCAAATTCTCTTTAATTTGTCTTCCAAGCTCTGCCTCGGACACATTACTATATTCTGAATTTGCTGTATCTATCTTCTTATCATCCTCATAGTGCTTACCATAATATTTGCCATAATACTTGCCATAATAGTTTCCTGTTTTCTTTCTGTCAACCTTATTAAGGACTGCGCCTAAAATCGGGCATCCTGCACCTTCCAGTTTCTCTTTGACATTCTGTGCAAGCTTATATTTTATGCTTCCTGATTCCATTACCATAATAGCTCCGTCACTGTGTTCTGCAATAATCGCCGCATCAACAACCATTCCCAGCGGTGCCGCATCAATGATAATATAATCATATAATGATTTCAGATAATCCAGTGTTTTTTTAAAACGTTCTCCTGCCAGTAATTCTGTCGGATTTGGCGCATAAGGTCCTGAAAATATCACATGAAATCCCGGAATATTTGTTGCGAGTACCACATCCGCCAGCGAACACTGACCTGACAGGAAATGTGTCAGTCCTTTATCTGCCCCTGTCGCCTTTAATCTCGATGTCATAACTGATTTTCTTAAATCTGCATCAATCAGCAGCACCCTTTTCTTTAACTCAACCAGCGAAGTAGCCAGCCGGATAGAGATCTCTGTCTTTCCTTCTCCCATTACGCAGCTTGTAACCGTAATTACTTTTTTATCATTTCCACAGAACAATATATTGGTTCTCAGTGTTTTCATCTCTTCTGTCATTGCATAGCTCATTGATTCCAATTGTACTGTTGTTTTTCTCATGTCTGGTCATCTTCTCCTTCTATGTTCAATATTTTTTCAGGATTTTTTACAAAAATTCTTCTTGCTGTATCCCAGCCCCATTTCTTCTCTACATAGACCGCACACTCTTTCAGTCTGGATGGCCGTTCCGTCAGATCATGCGCATCCGATCCGATAAAATGGACCTGTTCTCTTTTCATCAGATATTTGCAGAATTTATGACACTTTCTTCCATCCATACCAAGCATTGAATCTGCATTAATCTGAATAAGTGCTCCCAGTCCTATCAGATCCACAACTACACCCGGATCTTCTACAATAGAAGGATACCTTTCTATATGAGCAATAATTGGAATAAATCCTCCTACGACCACCTCATACACAACACTTCGGATCTTCAAATAACTATCCATCGAAGAAAATTCAACCAGAACATACTGGCTTCCTGCCATTGTCGGCCGGCGATGTGCCTGCAGATTACCTACCATATTATCATCTCTGTGATATTCGCATCCGAGTTTCACCATCATGCCGTATTTTCCTATTGTCCTGGCATAATTCTTTACTTCCAGATAACTGCTTTGTATTGATCGGACGGATGGTTCAAACATTCCAACTCTGTAGTGTGGTGTAGCAATTATCCTTCGTACTCCTTCATCATACATCTTGTCCAACATATCCTTAGTCACCATCATGTCTGGCGCCCCATCATCTACTCCAGGCAGGATATGGCAATGAATATCTGTTAATATCATACGTATACCTCACAAAATAATCTTCCAGACGCCAAAAAACTCTTTCTGAAATGTTCCATCTCAGAAAGAGAATTTTACAATTACTTCATTTATCTAGTTTCTCTCTTGCGAAGACAGTATGTTCCAGCAGCTAATAATGCAATCGCTGCAAACATCACGACAGGAATGACTGTATTCTCTCCTGTCTTTGGTGACACTTTGCTGTTTGTTGCTGTGCTGTTTGTTGCTGTGCTGTTTGTTGCTGTGCCATTTGTTCTGGACTGATCATTCTTCCCTGTGGTCTGATTATCCTTCCCAGATGTCTGACCGCCACCAGCAGTTGTATTCTTATCAACAACAAAAGCTACTGCTTCAAACTGAGCTTCACTGTCGAATACAGCCGAAATAGTTCCATCACCAGCAACACACTGTAACATCTGCCAGATTCCATTTACATAAGAAAGAATTGCAACTTTTGTCCCCTTTACTACACCTGGTACATTAAACGTCAGTGTCAACGGGAATGCCATTCCACCATCCATTGCATATGTCGCAATTTCTTTTTTGTGAAGTACAATAGAACGAACATCTACTACTTCCATACCATCTACATATGCAGATCCAAGAGCTGCTTTTAAACCATCTACTGTCTTGATCTCAGCAACTGCCGATGCATATTCCGCTTTAACAGGCTCTACTGTATAATATATTTCTTTACCATTTGCATCTTTACCAGTATTGGCAGTTACTACACCACTTGCGGTCGGACTATTTGCAGCAAAGGCTGTCACGCCCATAGCTACAGTCAGGACTGTCGCTATTACTACGTTAAAAATCTTTTTTCTCATCGTCTTTTCCTCCATCCATTTATGTATCTAGAATTTTTATCCAATTCTAATTGTTCTTATTATATCACTTGTCAATAGACTTGTAAAATAATTTTAGCACTATTTCGTACAATTTTGACTCATCCGGATAAAATTCATCATGATCCGGACCTGCCTGCATTTTCCCTGGAATTGTATTCATTTCTTCTTCATAACCATAGTTTGACAAACATTTCAACTCTTCTGCCTTTACATCTGTATAGATATATTCACCTGCTCCCCTCATAACAACATCATACAGTGTTGATCCATCCATACCTTTTAATTGTTGTATCAAAGCCATCAAGAACTGGTTCTGTCGTCTCATACGATCATCATTGCTTCCTGTAACAGCCGTGTCCCTATATCGGATATACTTTTCCGCCTGTGATCCATCCATTACAACTTCTGTGCCTGTAGTAAATGCCGGATCTATCACGCTATAGTCATCTGGTACGACAATTCTGACTCCACCAACAGCATCGACGATTTTAGACAATCCTTCAATATCCAGAGTAATTACTCCATTAACCGGTATTCCATAAAACAAATCTGAAACCGTATTTTTCATTAACTGGCTACTTTTTCCAGTGCTATTCCCATAAGCATATTGAAGCGCAATCTGAGCTTTTGACTTAGCCAGAAAAGATCCTGATGCATCATATACCGAGATGTCAATCATCGTATCTCTGGAAACTTCTATTACTTTTAATGTTTTTTCAGATCGGTCTAATACTAAAAGTAATATAGTATCTGCCTGTCCACCTTCCCCCGGCTGGCTATTTACTTCAACTTTTTCAGAACGGTCAATTCCCAGAAATAATAATGCCTTAATATCAGTATTATATTTATATTTTTTCCCATTATATGTGACAACATTATTATCTTCTGTCTCCGACTGTTCAGTCTGTACTGCAGCCGCCTTCTGCTCTTGTTTTGTATAGATTCCAATTGATGCTAATATCAGTATAATCAATCCAATTGTCATACTTACCATTATAATCTTACGCCTATTCATCTACCCGTACCGCCTCTACGATATATCTATTATTTGGCTCTCCGCTGATGCAAGTACTTAATGTCAATATATTATCATCCGTTCCTACGGAAACCGATTCGTCAATACTATTTCTCATATTTCTTGACCCGAATACTGAATCCAGATATAACTGACGTTGATAAGCATCCGAAAAATCATAGCTATTCAAAATATGTGCATTACTATATACAATACACGCAAAGATTTTGTACATTATCTTTTCTGTTGGCGTGTATATATATACATATGGATGTTTCTCCAGATACTGACTATCTTCATATGCGTGCAATCCTTGAAACATACTTCCATCTTTCATGTTATGACCATAGACAACTGTATTATAATCAGAAAAATCTTTTGCATTCAAAGATTCTGTATAAATAGCCCCTGGATACCCTTCTTTACCTTCTATTGTATGATTCAGATAATACGAATCATCATCTGCTTTTTGCACAATAGGATAATTAATATTCGTTTCAGGAATTTCAATCCATGCATATATGTCTGCATTGGACTGCCGGAGACTTTCGAAATCAACCGGACTTACATATTCCTCTTCCGGTGCAGTCTTTCCGGTTTTATTCACTTTGTTTTTATCTTCTTTTACCTGTTCTTGTACTTCTGTATATATGTTCTCATTTTGCTTCTTCTGATATTCATAATATCCAATATAAGCAATGCAACTAATTGCCAATATAATCATCAGAATCCCGATTATTCTTCTCAGATTTTTTTTCATTATGAAGACTTCTTTCTACGTTTCTTTTCAAGTGAAACGGATGCCAATGTATTAATCTGTAGATATTTTCTTACGTCCTCCTCTGTCTTAATCGTATCATCCATCATATATCCTAACACAATAAGACCAACTGCAAGTGCTGCTCCGACAATTCCACCCATTGCGATATTCTTCATAAGATTCGGGCTTGACGGTGCTCCAGGTGTAACCGCCTTTTCTGCTATACTCGGTTTATCCGTTGCCATTACAGATGCAATATTTTCTGCCACTGCATTCGCCATCGTATTCGAGATATCTTTTGCAAGTTTCGGATCCGGATTGGTTACTTCAATCTGAAGAATGTGCGAATCAGAAGGATTGGTTATATTAACTGAATTCTTCAACTGATCATATGTCATGTTTAAATCCATCTCTTTTATTACACCATTAATTACTGCCCTGCTTTTTGCCATAATTGTAAAATCAGCTGTAAGCGCAGAACTCAACTGTAACTCAGCTATCGAAGAGATACTTGTAGTCCGGCCTAATATATATATCATAGAAGTTGCTGTATACTGTGGTGTAACCATCATCTTCGTATACCCACCAAAAAGAACCGCTCCTATTACAAAGCACATTATAACAGCCCATATCTTTTGCCATATCACATTCGCAACCTCCAAAAGATCAATCTGTCCCATTTCCGTGTCTTTTATTCTTTCCTCCATTTTCTTCCTCCGTGTTCATCGTACTTATTGACCATGTTGTCTTCTACTTAACGTGTTATATTATAATACCTGATTCCTAAAATGAAAAGAAAATTTTCTTTTAGTTAATCCTCATCTTCTAATCTTTTTGTCAGTTCCTCCACTCTCGCATTCTTATCCTTCAGGAAATTCTGATATTCTTCCTGCAGCGTTGCGAGCTCTGCATTCGATGCATTTCTGTCATTCACATATTCCTGATAACTCAAAATCTGCACTCCATTCTCCCTTGCCTGCTGTAACTGGCTCAGGAGTTCGTTAAACTGTTCCAAGTTTAAATCCTGATTCGGATCTTCCACCTGTTCCTGTACTTTTCTCACTGTAATTCCCAATGACTGTTTCTTCTCAGATGCAGACTGCAGATATGTTGAAATATTGCTATCCACTCCTCTTACCGCTGTGCTTTCTAATATATGCCATGTTCCATCATAAGCTCCTTCTAATGCTGCATCATCATCCTTTATGATAATCAGAAAATGAAATCCTCTTTCCTGCAAGACAACATCCATCGCTTCCTGATATTGCGTTGCACTACATACATATACATCCGGCGTTCCAATTCCACATTCGTTCCAATGACCTATTGCTGCATCAAGCAGAGCAGTCCAATTTTCCAGGTCATTATCTTCCTGCATACTTACGCTATATGCGTAATTCCATCCATTCACAACCAGATCATCAAATTCTTCCCTTGATATATCCTCCGGACGTTCTCCCGGTGCAATTCCATCTTTTAATATGAATGTTCCTCTGCTTTCTAATCCGGCTACTCCGGGATATACGGTAGTATAAAGACTTTTATCGATTCCATCTACCGTAATCAGGATATCCTGATTACCATTCGCCTTTGCTTTCAGCTCTTTTTGCTTTTCCTTATCCTGGTTCTCCAGTTCTTCCATCTCTATATACTCCGGACTTTGTGTCTTCTTTTCATCCTCAGCAGCTACCTGTTGAACCTTACGCTGTTCTGCCTTATTATCCAGAATCAGGAAAGCCAACACAACTATACCGGCTATGGTAATGATACCTGCTAATATCTTCATGATTCTTTCTTTATCCACTGCTTCTTTTTCTCTTTCGTATATATATATCCACACTACATCTGCTTTTTCTTTATAATACACGGATTACCGATTACCAGACTGTTATCTGGGACATCCTGCATCACAACTGTTCCGGCACTAATCTGCACATTATTTCCTATGGTGATATCTCCAGCTACCACTGCATTGGTGTATATCGATACATTATTACCTATTGTCGGTGCTTTGGGGCTTTTCGGATTCATTCCAATCGTTACTCCTTGCCACACAGACAGATTCTCACCAATCCGATTCGCACTGATTACCGTCCCATGCCCATGGAAACACACGAATCCTCCACCAACATCACATCTTCCAATCTCCATATCCTTTTTTACAGGGAAGAGGACTCTTAAGATAACCGCACTTAGCATATGCCCTTTCTTCAACCGGAACTCCAGAACATTCCGAAAGCATTTATCGAATACGATTACTTCTGAAAATGTCAGATACTCTTTGTCATGCTTCTTACCTCCATATGCAAAACGGTTAAGATCCTGGAAAATCTCATCTATCTTAGTCCTGCGTGCCAATATATATGCTATCAGCGTTCTTGGAAGACTCAGTATCAATAATAATTTCTTCATATGTTTATTACCCATTTTTTATCTTAAATATTACTGCGAGTGCTGTCACTTGTCTGTGCCTTATCAAAAAATTAACCATTCTTTTTGTCTTCTGCAATTTCCTGTCATCGTATTCTTCCAGAATCTTCTGGACCAAGGGGTCATCACATATACCTTTTATATTCTTCCCGGCCGATTTCTTATCCGGATTCGCATTCACTTCCTGGGCAATGCAACGTCTGACTCTTCCTAAAAAGGCCTTATAAAGCCGCCCGGCATATTCATCCTTTTTAAATATCTGATTTAACTCCTGAACTTCTTTTTTTAGCAGAACTTTTTCCATTTGAAAACGGTCTGCTTTATAACTTTTCGTTAATGAAGCCCCATTATCGCAATAATGATAATTTGCTGTGCCTTCTATTACAATATGCTTTGCTTTAACGAGATACTGCATATGAAATATAATGTCCTCTGATATATATTCCCTTTCCGACGGAAATAGAATCCCATTGTCTCTGATTATATCCAAAGAATATAATCCTTTCCACACAGACATACCAATCTCCACGTCTCCTGCCTGCTCTGGAAGTGAACCTATCATACCTAACAGGACCTTCTTCGTCTCATCACCACAATACGACTGTTTCAGATATGTCTCTCTGGCCAACTCATCCTTTCCCTCTGAAGACGTATCATAGTATCTGCAGAAACAAGTATCTGCTCCTTCTTCTGTCAATCTATGATATAACCGTTCAATCATCCTGACATCTGTATAATCGTCAGAATCAATAAACATGACGTATTCACCTTCAGCAATCTCTAATCCTGAATTTCTTGCCATCCCAAGACCTGCATTTTTCTTGTGGATAACCTTAATCCTTGGTTCTTCCGCAGCATACCTGTCACATTTTTTCCCACAATCATCCGGAGAGCCATCATCCACCATGATAATCTCGATATTCTTATAGGTCTGATGCAATAAAGACTCCATGCAGCGCTCCAGATATCTGCTTACATTGTATATCGGAACAATTACACTTATTAAACTCTTCTCCATCTACTTCTCCCTAAACTCTACATATCCTTTAATATACCGCCTATGGTCTTACCCATCGCATAATATGTATAATTCTTTTCAAATTCTTTTTGTCCATTTGCACTCAATCTATCATGCAGTTTATCATCATCAAAAATGATATCCAGTGCCTTCAACATACTTTCCTTCGTCTTATCAATCACCAGTCCATTATAATGATCTGTTACATAGTCATCCGTCACACCATGCGAACGGGTAATGATCACCGGTACTCCCATGTTCATTGCATGCAATAGAACCAACTGACCGGAAGCAATTGTATCATCAGCCAGTGTAATCACAACCGCCCGTGCATTCCTCATATACCGAAGCATATCGTCGCCAAATACATTATCCAAAATCTGTATATTATCTCCAGACCTTGTCTTTAGCGTATCACAGGCAATCACCAACTGATATGATGTATTCTGAATGCAATCTATCAAAAAACCATAATCCCTGTTGCTTCTTCCTGTAGAAAATATATAATTCTTTTCCCTTAATTGTTCATCGTCATATATCTCCGGTTCATATGCAATCGCACCACATCTTGCGAAATCAAACAAATCATCTTCAACTCCAAAGATTTCCTGATACATAGGTTTTTCACTCTGTGTAGTCAGTATAATCTTATCTACATATCTGGAAGTAACTGCATATCTTACGAATCTATAAAAAAGCTTTCCGGCAAGTCCTCTCTTTCCCTTATATATGAAAGTCATGATTACAAGTTTGTATCTCTTTTTCATATGAAACATACGCTGAAAGAATGCAATTGCAATTCCATAAAACTGCTGCCAGCACAATACCGTCTTTCCTTCGTACTTTTTGCCTGACAGAACCGTCTGAAGTGCAACCGTAAAAAATCTGACATATCTTCGCCAGCCATATATCTTGTTATTCTCATGCAGAGCAACCTGCCATTCTTCTCCGGTTACTTCTCTGACACCTTTTATGAATCCATCTGCTTCCTCATAATCACTGTCTATAATCAAAACATTCTCTGACTTTGAACATTGTTTCATTATATCTGACTCCCTAATGTCTTATAATAATCCTCCAGAATTCCATGTGCATTCTGAATATTATAATTACTTCCCTGCACACTCCGGCTTTTCTCTGACCGTTTATTGCTTCCGTATTCTTGCCATATTCTCTGTGCCCAGGATTTCGCATCTGTCTTTAATGAAAGGAATTCACAATTCCCCGAGAAATCCACTTCTTGTGGGACACGGTCTGAAAACACACAGGTTAATCCAGAGAACTGTGCTTCTATCCCCGTCACAGGGATTCCCTCAAAGAAAGATGGCATCACGAACACATCCATCGCCTGATAGAGTTCATTCACGTCATTACGATTGCCAAGGAAGATCACTACATCCTCTAATCCCAACTTCTGTACTTTATTCCGAAGTTCCTGTTCCTTTTCTCCGATACCTACGAGTAATAATCTGGCACCCGAATATATTGTATATAACTGTGCAAAAATTTCAAGTAAAAATTCATGATTCTTCTGATAAGAAAGGCGTCCCACATGACCTACTACGAATTCATCAGTAAAGCGCAGCTCTTTTCTTACCCTCTTTCGGACCTCTTCCTTATATATAAACCGTTCCGTCTCTATTGCATTTGGAATAACTTTGAAATCACGATTGCCAAACAGGAACTTCCCGGCTTCTTCCCCGCATGCACAATACTCATTCGCTACTTTGGTAATCCGTGTCCGGAATAACTGCTTTAACGGATATTTCAGATCCCGGTCTATGGATGTATTATGACTGTGTGCAATTCTCACCGGTACATTCGCTCTCTTAGCCGCCAGGAGTGGCAGATAGCTCATGGAATCTATATGCGAGTGCATAATCTGGTACTCCAGATGTTCTTCAAAAAACTTATCCATCCATCTAAAATACTGTATGTAATTCTGTGGATAAAGCCTTGGTGCATAATACATCCTGCCTCCAAGAGACAGAATCTCATCGTCGTAATCACTCTTATATGGACGATGGGTCAGAAAATCAAATTGTATCGTCGTTCTATCTATATTCCTATAATAATTCATAAGCATCGTCTCTAAGCCGGCACGATGCATGTCGTTTACTACTTGTAGTATTCTCATTATAAAAACTATTTGCTCCTTCTACCCTCTATACCGGCTCAAAAAATGCATCCGGCTTTTCTGGATTAAATACTTCATTGCAGGTCATCACAGTAACAAGATTTTCCGTATCACTCAGATTAATAATATTATGTGTCCAGCCAGGAATCATATGAATCGCCTCAATCTTCTTCCCAGATACTTCAAATTCAACCATTTCTCCCGTATTAATATTACGTTCCTGGATCAATCCGTGTCCTGCAACTACAATGAATAATTCCCACTTGGAATTATGCCAGTGCTGTCCCTTTGTAATGCCCGGTTTGCTGATATTAATAGAAACCTGCCCACAGTCTTCTGTATGTACCAGCTCTGTAAATGAACCTCTGTCATCTACATTCATCTTCAGCACGTACTTAAATTTGTCCGTTGGAAGATATGTCAGATACAGACTGTACAGTTTCTTAGCAAAAGAACCTTCCGGCATCTTCGGCATTGTCAGTGTTACCGGCTGTTCTTTAAACTGCTGTAATAAATCAACAATCTCTCCCAATGTCACTTTATGTGTAACCGGTACATAACAATAACGTCCAGCCTCATCTGCTACTGTCTCCACTCCGTCAAATTCACAATGCTGTTCTTTTCCTTCCAGAAGATCGAACATTCCTTCCACAAGATCATCAATATATAATAATTCCAGCTCTGTCAAAGTATGCCCATTACAATAATAATCTGCGTACTATATAATTTTATTGTATCTAATTTTCCTTTCACTTTAACTCCACACAGCAACCACAAAACTGCAAATGGCAAAATCGAAAGTATTGATGCAACCCCTGTAATCTCGTAGAATATTATACACCCTGCACTTCCTATGATATAACTAAACAAGGCTAACTGTTTCTTACTTCTATACAAATATTCCAATCCATAAACTGCTATATTTGCCAAGAACAAACATGGCAAAAACCATAATCCATAAACAGTTGTTGATATTCTACCACTTACAGGGATAAAAATACTAAACAGACCACTTTTTAAATCAAACTTATACCCCCCAATTATTTTATACTTCATAAACTGATAGCCAAGGAATATAAACGCTAACACAATATATGGCATTATAAGTCCTTTTAATCTCTTTACTATAAATAAATTCTTATTTTCATTTAATTTTATAGTCAACCCTGCCAAAAAGAAAAACGCTGCCATGTGAAAAGAATTAATAACACTTGCTGCAACTCCGCTAATTTCACTATGACCTAACACAACTAATACTATCAAAATTCCCTTCACTATATCTATCCATTCAATTCTTTTACTCATCTTTATACCTATTTTTATCGTAGTGTAAACAAACTTTCTCAAACACCAACATCACACTTACGCCTAATGCCATTCCTATTGTATTATTTATTACATCATCCGCTTCTGCATAACCTAAATCCCAAAAATATTGACTCATTTCTATTATTAAACTTAAAAATGTTCCAATCAAAATAATTCTTTTTCTATTCCACCTACTTCCGGAAAATATTCCAAGTGGATAAAATAATAAAATATTCATATAATTACCTCGAATTTTATCTCTACTTAAATCAGAAAAAGGCATCAGCGAAATAGAAAGTCCTACTTGTTCGTCTCTCGCAAACAATGTTATTATTAATATCAGTAAAATGTATATAAATATCTCCACATCAAAACAAATAGCTAACATTTTCTTATTTTGCATGCTTTTATTAATCCAACTATAGCCAATTAAATATATAAAAGTGAAAATCACTATACTTATAAAAATTTTTAATGGCGAATTATAATATATATTCTCTAACAATTCACTTAGCATTTTCCCAATTTCCATCAATCAATTCAAAGGCACTTTTAAATTTTTATCTGCTCTTTCGTTTTGCTCCCATTTTGCCTTTACTTCATCAATAAATAGTTTTATTCCCTCCTCAAAATTAACCACTGGTTTCCATCCAGTATCTTTACGTAGCCTTGTAATATCAGCACATAAATTCATAATTGCATTATTGGGATATGGTAAATCACCTATCCCAATAATAGCTTTTTTATCAATATTGTCTTTTATAATATTGATATATTCAAATAGTGGTCTGGCAACACCACTTCCTAGATTATATGTATTATAACCATCTGCCTTTTCTCCAATTTCTACAAATGCCTTTCCTGCATCTGATGCATATAAATAATCCCATTTTTGCTCGGCTTTTGTAAAGCTTGCTTTCTCTCCAGCGAGGATTTTTCGTACAGTTGATGAAATCATCGTTGTTGGTTTATCATACTTTCCATAAATGCTGAATATCCGTACCCAAAAAAAATCTATTCCAATTCTTTTGGCTTCTTCCATTCCTAGTTTTCCAGCCGCATACTTTGCAATACCATATGGCTGTATAGGTTTTTCCATCGAATTTTCATTTATTTTCTCAATATTTAATGGACCATATTCAGCTTGTGATCCTGCTCCCACAAACTTTTTACATCCTAATTTGTGGGCAATATCAAGAGCATTTAATGTGTATTGTATATTTTTAGACTGTCCTAAAATATCCTCATTTCGCTTGCTTCCAGTTACGCTCCAGGCAATATGATAGAATACATCACAATTTTCATTAATAAGTTCTGGCAATCTATAATATTTATCTATATCGCATTCTATTATTATTATTCTATTATCTTTCGGAATCCGCTCTCTTTTTACGCATCCCTCTCTTATTATCGCATATATTCTATCTATTTTTTTTTCAAGACAAGCCTCTATTATTGCACTTCCTACCATACTGGTAGCACCTGTAATTATAACTTTTCTCATATCCTCCTACTTTCTTAACAAAGGTATATACATATTCTTTTTCAATTCCTCTTCTGAAAGAAAAGGTGCCAGATCCTCTAGTGGTGCCGATACCATTTTACCATCAGGCATTTTTTTACTCGATGCTTTAGGCTCTGTAATCTGTGTTGTGGACAACATCATTTCACACAAACAAGGGCCTTCTTGTCTCAATGCCCATTTTATTGCTTTTTCGACGTCTTTATTTGTAGAACATCTCAAAAATGGCATACCATATGCTGGAATCAATTTAGCCAAATCTGGAAAACTTAAATCACCGCTTTCTTCTCCAATTCCTACTAACGGTTTTCCAAAATAAGTATTTTGTGTCATTCTTATAGAATGATATCCCTGATTATTCATGATGAATATTTTGATTGGCAATTTATTATGGATAATAGTTTGCAGCTCTTGAATATTCATTTGAAAACCACCATCACCAGTACACAGAATAGTTCTTTTATTTTCTCGTGCAATGCATACTCCTATTGCCGGAGGCAAATCATACCCCATCGAAGCACACGAAGGGTTTGCAATAAAACGCATACCTTCTTTAATTACACTTGCCTGACTGCCAACCACTCTTGATGTTCCTGCACTTACAACAAGACAATCATCTGAATTTAATAGATTTGTTAATTTTTTATATATTGAATATATATTCGGTTTTAAGTCTGTCTCATGTTTCTCAAGAACAACTGGATATGTTTTTTTCCAATATTGACACTGCTCAATCCATTTTTCTTTCGGTTGCAACTTTCCAGTAATATGATCATTTAACATATCTATCAACTCATTTACATTGCAACATACTTTTACATCTGCACTAATGCTATCTTTTTCAAGTTCTTCCGGATCTATATCATTTATAATTTTATAAGCACTTCTGGCCCATGATTTATAATCAAATCCTGTTTGGAAAAAACTCAATCTGCTTCCTAACGATAATAGCACATCACAGTTTTGAATTGCAAAATTCCCAGCACGATCTCCCGTAGTTCCATTTCTTCCTACGTACAAAGGATTATCTGATGCAATTGCATCTATGCTGCTCATGCCAGTAACAACTGGGATATTCATTTTTTCTATTAATTTTAAAAATTTATCATGTGCGCCTGCTAATCTAACTCCATTGCCTACAAAAACAACAGGACGTTCTGATTTTTCGAGTTTATATATAATATCACTAACTACTCTCTTATCTATTTTCTTTTCTTTTTCTTGAGGTACATAATGTATCAATTCGTCTGTTTCTATTATTGCCCCTTGAACATCTAATGGAATGTCCAACCAACAAGGTCCTGGTCTTTCCGTCTTGGCTATATATAGTGCTTTTTCTAAACAGAATGCAATTTTCAAAGGGTCTGAAACAAGTTCGCAATACTTTGTCATATTGCTTACTGAACCAATTATATCGAATTCTTGAACTCCCCTTGTTCTTAATTTCAATCCAGAAGCATACACTGTTGTCGCATATCTAGCTTGTCCTGAAAAAACCAACATCGGAATTGAATCCATCCAGCCACCTGCTACCCCTGTTATTGCATTGGTTGCTCCTGGACCTGTTGTTACGCAAACTGCTGCAATTTTATTATCAATTCTTGCGTAAGCTTCTGCTGCCATAGCAGAAGCTTGTTCATTATGATTATAAGTACAATGCAGTCTAGGATGATGTCCAAATGAATCATTCATATGCATTGCTCCGCCGCCTGTTACAGTAAATACATCCGTAATACCATTGTCCACCAAAAAATTAGCAATATAATCTGTTACTTTTATTTTCATAATCTGCTCTTTTGGTACTCCTTCTATAATCTCTATCGTTTTACTGCCTCTTTAATCACTTGAGCCATGTAATCTATCATTTTATCTGTCATTCCCGGATATACACCAACCCAAAAAGTATTATTCATGATAAATTCTGTATTTTCCAAAGAATCTACTACTCGATATGCATCTGTATCACGAATCTGGTCAAAACATGGATGCTTTATCAAATTACCACTAAAAAGTAATCGTGTCTGTATATTATGCTCCTCGATATATTTCGTCACATCATTTCTCTTTATTCCGCTTTCTGGTTTAACGCTAATTAAGAATCCAAACCATGATGGACGGCTATTCTCTGCAGGCACTGGTAAAATAATCTTATCCTGAATTTCTTGCAATGCTTTATACAGTCTTTCCCAATTATGTCTGCGACGTTCAATAAATGTAGGGAATTTCTTTAATTGTTCACAACCAATTGCTGCTTGCATATCAGTTACCTTAAGATTATAGCCTAAATGACTATACACATATTTATGATCGTATCCCTTTGGTAACTCACCAAACTGTCCATCATAGCGATGTCCACAATAGTTATCCTTTCCTGATGGACATATACAATCGCGTCCCCAATCACGGAAAGATAATATTAAACGATTTAACTTTGCATTATTAGTATATACACATCCACCTTCACCCATTGTCATATGATGTGGTGGATAAAAGCTAGATGTTCCTATATCTCCCCATGTTCCTGTAAATTTAGTTATTCCATCAATTGTATACTCTGTTCCCAAAGCATCACAATTATCTTCAATTAACCATAAATTGTTTTTATCACAGAAATCTTTAACTTCTTTCAAATCAAACGGATTTCCTAACGTATGTGCAATCATGACCGCTTTGGTCTTTTCACTCAATGCCATTTCTAATTTTGTTACATCAATATTATATTGTGGAACTGTAACATCTACAAATACTGGAACCGCCCCATACTGAAGAATAGGGGTAACCGTTGTAGGAAACCCACATGCAACTGTAATCACTTCATCTCCACGCTTGATTTGCCGTTCGCCTAATTCGGCTGCTGTTAATGTCATAAAAGCTAATAAATTAGCCGATGAGCCACTATTAACCAAATGAGCATATTTTACTCCAATCCAATCTGCAAAGTTCTTTTCAAATTGTTCCGAAAAACGACCTGTTGTCAACCAGAAATCCAACATAGCATCTGTCAACGCACACATTTCTTTTTCATCATAAACTCGTGATGCATAACTAATACGATCTCCTGGCTCAAAATTTTCTTTTGATTCAGCTTTTTCTTTAAAATCATGATAATATTCTGTCACAATTTCTTTAATGTATTCTCTCGCTTCTATTTCATCTTTCCATTTTGTCATGTTATTAATTCTCCTTATCAAAAAATTCTGAAATCTCACTATCCATTTCTTGTGAAATATTACCACCAGTTAACCAAACTTTACTAAATCGACATACCATTTCCATACATTCACTTATATGCCATCTCGGTTGCCAACCAAATACATTTTTAATTTTACTGCAATCTAATTTAAGATAATTTGCCTCATGAGGAGAATCTGTTTCTGCCTGATTTTCCCAAGAAGCATTATCACCCCAATGTTGTACAAATAAATCTACTAATTTCCCTGTTGTAACACAATCACTTTCATCTGGACCAACATTATAATATCCCTGATATATAATGTCTTCATATTGTTTTCCGGCAATCATTAGATAAACCGCTAATGGTTCAAGTACATGTTGATATGGTCTTGTTGAATATGGATTTCGTACTCCAATTACTTCTCCTTTTTCCATTGCACGAACACAATCTGGAATTATTCTATCAACAGCAAAATCACCACCTCCGATTACATTTCCCGCTCGTGCAGTAGATATCGCAATTTCCTTATCAGTAAAGAAACTATTTTTATACGAATGTGTTACAAGTTCTGAACATGATTTACTATTAGAATACGGATCATATCCATCCAATGGCTCACATTCTCTGTATCCCCAACACCATTCATTATTCTGATAAACTTTGTCAGTTGTAACGTTCAATACAGATTTTACACAGGAAAAATGTCTTACGCATTCCAATAAATTAACTGTTCCCATTACATTTGTTTCGTAAGTATATCGAGGATTTTTATAGGATTCTCTTACAATTGGTTGTGCGGCCAAATGAAAAACTATTTCTGGTCTTGTTGCATCAAATACCTCATATAGATGCTTAAAATCTCTAATATCACCAATCACACTATTCATATTATTTTCTAATCCTGCAAGCGAGAACAAATTTGGAGTTGTAGGTGCTTCCAAACTATATCCTGTTACTTCTGCTCCTGCATTGACAAGTATTTTACACAGCCATGTTCCCTTAAATCCAGTATGTCCTGTAATCAGAACTTTCTTTCCTTTATAAAATGATAAATTAAACATTTTAATCCTCCCATTTTTTCCACGGAGCCTTATTATTTTCTAATAATTTTTCAAGCATGGCTTTTTCTCTAACGTTATCCATACATTGCCAGAAACCTTTATGAAGATATGACATCAATTGTCCCTCTTTCGCTAACAATTCTAATGGTTCTTTCTCAAAAACTGTATCGTCACCTTCTATATAATCAAATACTTTTGAATCAAGAACCATATAGCCAGCATTAATACGCGCTCCGTCCGAAATACTTTTTTCTCGGAATGATTTTACAGCATTATCTCCACCTATATCTAAAACCCCTTTGGACTGATCTTGCAATACAGCGGTTAATGTTGCAATTTTACCTTGTTCCTGATGATAAGCAATCAAATCATTTATATTTACATCACACACACCATCTCCATAGGTCATTAAAAAAGTCTCATCCCCAACATATTGCTGTATTCTTTTAATTCTACCACCGGTCATTGTGTGAAGTCCTGTATCTATAATTGATACTTTCCAAGGCTCACAATTACTATGATGCACTATCATTTCATTTTTCTTGTTAGCATAATCAAATGTAATATCACTACTCATTAAAAAATAATCAGCAAACCATTGTTTGATGCACTCTTGCTTATAACCTGCACATATAATAAATTCATTGTGCCCATAATAAGCATACTCTTTCATGATATGCCAAAGTATAGGCTTTCCCCCTATTTCAACCATTGGCTTCGGTTTAAATTGGGATTCTTCAGAAATTCTTGTGCCAAATCCTCCTGCTAAAAGAACTACCTTCATACTGTATCCTCCTCATCTCTTTCAATTAAAATTTATCATCTAGCAAAAATTGTTTTTATCCCGCTATTTATTCTTCTTAGCAAATATAATATTTTTAGTTTACTTTTGGAATACTTCAGGGGATATATATCATTTATTTCTTCTGATGTAATAATTACATTTGCCTCTAAACCTTTGCTTCTATAATAATTTACACAATCGGCATAATGCTCATTTTTAAAAACTCTCACTACAAAATATTTCTCTGATAATAATTCCAGGAATTCATAATAGGCTCTAATCAAACCAATAAGCGTTGATTTTTTATAAGTATCATTTTCTCCCCATCTATATTGTCCATAATCATAATAAGTTCTATAAACGCCATATTTTTCAAGCATAAAATACGGAATATAACAATCTGCACAAGGGGATAATTCTGAATTATATCCCCCCAATTCAATAATTGCTTTCCGATTAATCAATGTCCCACATGTCGGTGCTCCCGCCCATGTTGCACCACCACCACATAATACATCCATATAATTATATTTTATCAAAGCTGTCTTCTTTTTTGAAAGTTTCTTTCGTTCATTTCTTTTAATTGCATTAAGTTCTTCACTATATATAGCTTCCGCACTTGAACGAACATATCCTATCGGCTTCTTATCCTTTTGATGTTGTATAATAATTTGATTCATTGCATTTAAACAATCTTTCTTCATTAAGTCATCATCATGACACATAACAATCCAATCAGCTCTCGCAACTAATATACATCTATTCCAATTTCCTAATGCTTTCACATTTACTCTATTTTTATAGTAAAAAATATTATCAATATTTAACTCTCTTATCATTTTTTCAGTATCATTTTCATTATCAGTTGCTTCATTATCAACAACAATTATTTCATACTGAAAATCAACATTTTCTTGATTAACTGCACTTAATATAGTATTTTTTAATAATTCCGGTCGACCAAATGTCGGAATCACCACTGACATTCTCGGAGTAGGAGTACTTTCATAATCACCATATTTTAAATCGCACGGAATATCTTTGATTTTTTTATAGTTATCTTTAATTTTGTATTTTAGATTCAAATTATTTTCCAACGTATTCTTATCTTCCTTCCTTAGTTTTCAATAAAAACATTTGCATTATCTGTATAAATTCTTTTATATTTAATGTACATATGATTATCACACACACACTTGCAACCATCCAACCCCACATACAATTTTGTAAAACTGCACATATTTCTACAATTAAAAAAATATATCCCGGAATTAAACGAATAAGATTAAAATCCATTTTAAATAATTTACTTGTGTTAATCATATCTATAATCCAAATTATTGCATAACCAACAACAGTTGCGATTGCAGCTCCTATCCCACCAAATTTTGGAATCAAAATAAAATTTAATATAATATTGGTAATTGCACCTGTCATTGATGCCCAAAACAAAGTTCTTGTTTTTTTAGATGCATTAAAAATAGATTCGACAAACTGTGCCAGTGCACTTAATGTATATGCTAAAATTAAAAAAGGTGTAATTTTCCATGCCTCAAAGAAATGTTTTGAAAATAAAATTGATGCCAATAACTTAGTAAACAAAATTAGCACTGAACCACCAATTACTAATAATCCACTATAAAACCGGAATGTTTTATTATAAAATTTGACTGATTCTTCTGAACCAAACTTTTCTACAGATGATATCCTCCATGCACTTGAAAATATACTTGTCATTGAACTTAAAATTGTCGGTATTTTATATGCCACTGAATATATCCCCGTCACAGCTGTGCCACAAAAAAAAGATACCATATATCTATCTGAACAATTGTTAAACCACCATGATATATAGTTAGGAATCATTGGCAAGGAATACTTAATCATGTCCTTTGCCAACTTCCAATCAACCATTTTTAATGGTATAAAATTTTTATATAATTTACACACTATAACCAAGAATACAATAGCACCGAGATTTGATAAATTCATTGCTAACAGATAGCCATAAACACCAATCTTCAAAACTGCCAAAAAAATTATATTAAATGATAAATATAAAAATGTTTGAATCAGTCCTGCTGCAGTAGTCAATGCCAGCCTGTCTAAACCTCTTATATAATTTGCTATAATATTGTAAATCCAAGAAACTACATAATATAGCACAATAAAAACATAGTAATGTTTTATATTATCAAATAAAAAGACAACTGGTGAAATACATAATGCAATGACAAATCCTATTCCACTAACTACAAAGGCGATAGTAAAAACTTGTTGCTTATTGCTATCCTCATCTAAAGTAAAGCGCATAACAGCTTCATCCATCAATACCGAGAAAAAAGGTAATACCAGCAATACTGTTGTTGTTATCAAATCAGCTATACCATAATCTGAAGTAGTTAGGATTGCTGTATAAAATGGTACCATTAAAAAAGACAATACTTTTGACACAAAGTTGCCTGTAAATAGCAATAATATATTTTTCAACAGTCTTCTATATCTATTATTTTTTTCTTTTTTCATCCTTTACTTGTCTCCTAAATTAACATTCGCCTTTACTCGTAACATTTTATAAGCCTCCGATATAGTCTATTAAAATAAAAAAGCAAAAAATATTCAACTTCTTCTTTAAATTTCAATTTTACTCTAACTTTTTTATAGTGACATTTTACATATGATTTCCATTCTGTAACATTAGATTTATATTTTTCTTCCTTATCAGATGCAAAAACAGAGCGCAGAACATTCATTCTTGCTCTAAAGCAAAATAATTCAGCGTTCTTCAACTGTATTGGCATGTATTGTTTTACAAGATCTTTTGCTTTATCTTTAGCAATTATTTCCCAGAAAACATTTTCATTAAAAGAAGATCTCGTTACAGAATCATTTCTTGATAAATAATTGTAAACAGGAGCTTCATTATATACACCTGTATTACATTTCACCAGGTATTCAATATTAAACAACAAATCTTCGCCATGTACAACTTTCTCAGGAAATTGCAAATCATTAAGCAGATTACGTTTATATAATTTATTACATGAGGAATTATTTAATTGCCCAAATACCAACTCCCATAATTTATTATTATCAAGCACCCTATTTTCATACTTTGAATACTCCACCTGCTTTACTAATTCATTTTCCTTAACTTTCCTGCATTCACAAATAGCTATATCTGTATCATAGTGCTCTATCATATTATGTAACATCAAGTACGCACCATTTTCAATCGTATCATCACTATCAACAAATGCCACATACTTCCCCTGTGCAATAGCTAATCCTGCATTTCTAGCTGCTGCTGATCCTTGATTTTTCTGATGGATTACACGAATTCTTTGATCATTTAGAGCCATTTCATCACATATTTTCCCACAATTATCCGGTGATCCATCATCAACCAAAATTATTTCCAAATCTGAATAACTCTGAGAACGTATGCTATTAACACATTTCTCCAAATATTTTTCCACTTTGTACACTGGAACAATAACGCTAATCATTATCTACTGCTCCTTACCTGTTTAATAATCATTTACCTATAGCCTCTCTCAAGTATAATTCACTTCTCACTCTCTCATTTTCTAAAAATAAATCAATCATTTTTTCATCTGGTTTATTCAAATTTACATTTTTTATATCCTCGATTGATTCTAATGAGCGTTCCGTCATATTTGTTTTATTTAATATTTCCGAAATTCTATTATCATTTATTCCATTTAAAACATAAAACGGTTTATGATAAATTAATGAAAATGCAGTACCATGAAATGATGATGACAGCACTAATGCTGCATGGTCTATATATGCCAGGAAATCTTCCGGTCCTGCATCATATTTTTTGACAAAATGGTTAAACATATCATTTTTATTGTTATATCGTAATATAACAATTGGTAACTGTAATTTTTTCGATATTTCATCCGCAATTTTTAATTGTTCTTTTGATGGTTCCAGACAATACAATAATATATATTTTCCATCATTATATATTTCTTTTGACTCTATTTTTTGCCATTCTTCTTTTGATATTAATAATGTTGGATCAACGTTTATATTACACTTTATATCTGTTATTTTTTCTAAATTATTATAACTTCCTTTTTCTCTAACAGAAATTGATTTATACTTTAAAATTAAATCTTTATATTTTTTATAATCATATTTTTCCCAATCAATCTGTAATGGTCCAAGGCTTGCTGCATAAGAAATTCTTTTACAACTATCAGCTAAAAAGTCATAATAATATACTGAATCAAAGTCCTCTGCCCTAACATTCCAAAGCTGATCACTTCCACTGATATATACATCAGCTATCGGAATATCTTCCCTAAGCTCCTGTTTATCTTTATAACGTCGTGTTAACATGCACCTGTTTTTAAGAAAATCCTCAAATTTCTGATGTTTATCTTTTAATTGCTTTGAATATAAAAATGCCACCAAATTTTTAATTATGGATTTAATGGATAAATCATGTTTATAGACACTGTATAATTCTTCCTGTAACTCTGTATAATAGTCTATAATTTTATATTCAACATCATTCTCTTTATATAATGACAAAACAAACTGTTGTAATGCATACGCTTGTAATGCAGATCCAAAATTGTGTGCATGGTGAAATGTTATAGTTGCAATTTTTTTCATATCATAAATCCTATTATCTAATCTTTCTTCCTAATATTTTATTTTTCACTTTAAATAAGGTGTTTGGAAACAAAAATGTCAAAATTATGTTAACTTTTTCTCTTATGTTTATTTTTTTACTTGTCAATGTACACATCAGATACTTATAAATGACCTGTACAATTTCATCATACTGTTCAATATTATTCGACTTTGACAATTTATATCTTGCACGCAAATTAAGTGCAATTTTTAATATATTTTTATTCATCTCCGGCAAACATTCTGGTGTTTGTTTTTCATATATATGTATAAGGTATTCATTAGCTTTCAAAAGACTAAATATCCGGTTATTATATGAAAAATCATTTGATACACTATTTTGGTTTTGCCGATAATGATATAACGCTCTATCCCAATAAACCGCCCTTTTGATATTCTCACTATACTGTGCTGTAAATACAAAATCTTCACTGTAATATAATGTTTCATTTAACTTCTGTGTAATAAGATTTTTTTTAAAAATCTTATTACACAAAAATCCAGAGATTTTTGTGGAATAAAGTAGTTGTAAATACAATTCTCTATTCGAATAGAGAATTGGTTCTACTTTTAAATTTTTACATTCTTTTTTTTTGCAATTTTCATTATCCACATATTCTGCCGAACAAATTGAAATCTCTGCGTCGGACTCATAAAATCCTGTCATTAAAATTTTTACAAAATCGGGGTCTACCCAATCATCAGAATCAACAAATGCAATGTACTCTCCTGTACTTTTTTCAATTCCTCTATTTCTTGCAGCACTTACACCACAATTTTTTTGATGTATAAATTTAATATTTTTATAAGGCATAATGTATTGTTCATATAAACTTACATTTTCATCTTTTGATCCATCATCAACTATCAAAATTTCGATATTTTCATATGTCTGTGAAACTAACGACTTTATGCATTGTCGGAAGTATTCTATATTTGTATTGTATACTGGAACAACAATTGATACTTTTAACTCCTCCATAAAAACCTCACTGTATCTATTTTCCAAAAATCCACTGATAATTCACTAAATATTGTCCTGACGCCTCATTTAAATAATATATAAAATAACAGAAAAGTATCAAAACAATCCATGCCCTTGTATTCTTTTCACTTTTAGGAAATTTACTTAACATACTCGCCCAAAATAGAGTATTATATATATCTGTATAGATTACTATTCGTCCTAAATATGTGCTGTATCGAGCCGCTAAAATAATGGCTCCACTTAAGGCACTTATCATAGCATAAAAATGAATTCCACTATTATCTTCTTTTATTGCCTCATTCCTGTAAAACTGTAAAAAATAAAACAAAATAGGTATCCATGCAACAATAATTCTGAAAACGCTAATATGTCCTACTGAATATGCGTCCATTACATATTCTTTTCCTTGAATAAGACTTACAAATTCAAAAGCTCTATCATAGCTCATCCCTGCTATTAATCCAATTATAATTAATACTACTACATTCTTTATTGTTACTTGCTTTTGTGGAACAAAATATAATGGAACAAATATTATCGCAGATGTATGAAATAAGAATGCAACAAAACATACTACTAACCATTTAATAAATTTTCGTTCTTTTATATATCTGTGTCCCCAAAACAAAATTGCTGCTGCCGCACTTTGTCTAACTGAATTAAAAGACTCATGCCATGAACCAAGAAAGACGTACATCAAAATACTAATTGAATAGTAATCACTCTCTCTTGCAATTGTATATGTTGCCAATCCGACTGTAATAAGTGACATTATAAAAAACATCATGCCATAATTATCTGTAATTTTATCGGCTATTTGAGAAACAAAACGTATTCCAGGTTCTTTGTCCCATACAAGAGTCTGAGTACAATAAGCCCGAAAATTATCTGCATATTGTCTATAATCTGCTCCAACATTATAACGTACACCTGCAAAAAAAACTAATATCGCACTAATTATAAACAATTGAAGTTTATAGTAAGTTAATCCCATTTTCTTTTGCTCTATTAAAACATTCTTGGAATCCTGCCAAGGCATTAAAAATGTTACTACTATTATTGCTAGTATTATACCTATATATACAGTCATTATAATCTCCTTTTTTCTAACTCATCAATCATCAAGGAAATAACTGTTATCACATTTCTTCTCTTTTTAAGCTCCACTTGTGTAATTTATCATATAAAAAGTTAGGTAATAATCCAACAATTATCGGTCTTAAGGCATATACTATATACCTCCAGCTAAAATGAAATGTCTTTATTGTTAATATCTTGATGTAACTTTCGTTTATTCTATATTTAAATTTACGCCTACTATATGCATTTCTATCATCTCTCATTTTATATAACGGTTCTTGAATATTATATCCATAATGATTTTTGGCATATAATTTCATCCACAAATGAAGATCTTCTACTCTAAGTAATCTTTTATCAACCGTATATCCTTTCACGTCAAGGAAAGCATTCGTTCTAATCATACACGCTGCATGGCAAAAAGGGCGAGATTTCATCAGATCCATTTTATCCGGCCGCTCTTTTCCCCAATCACATCCCCAGTCTCCATGTTCATCATACAGAATCATAGGAGTTGACACAAAATCGTATTCCTTATGTGTATCTAAAAATTCAACCTCTTTCTGAAAACGTTCCGGAAGTGATACATCATCTGCATCCATTCTCGCTGTATATTCACCGTTAACATGTTTTAAGCATCTATTTAATGTATAATTCAATCCCTTATTTTGCTTGTTTTGTAGGATTAAAATTCTTCCCGGAAGTTTCTCAGCTATTTTTTTTGCTACTGTAACAGTATCATCTTTCGAACCGTCATCACACATAATTAAATTCCAATCCACATAAGTTTGGGCTATCAAAGAATCTATAGCTTCTTCTAACGTATCTTGACAATTATATATTCCCATAATAACTGTTACTTTTTTCTTCTCAAACTCCATCCTTTTCTCCTATCAAATATGCTCTAATTCTCTTTCCATCATGTGTGTTACTTTTTCAATATCAAATTCTTTAATTTTATTCTGATTATACTTCACTATATCTTCAAATCTATCCTGATTTTTAAAATATTTTGTTATTGCTGAAGCACATGAAATCATATCATATGGATTGCAATATATTCCCTTTCCTTTTTCTATTAAATCAACATTTCCTCTTATTTTAGAAACTATACAAGGAACCCCCACAGACATTGCTTCCATCAATGCAACAGAAAGTCCCTCTTGATATGTAGTAAATAAAAAAACATCTGCCATATGACACAATTCACTTATATCGGTTCTGTATCCTAACAAAAAAACCTGTTGTTCTAACTGCAACTCTTCAATTAATTTTTGAAGACTATTCTCTTGTGTACCAACACCACAAATAAGCAATTTTGTCTTTTCTATGTTAGCTGCTTTAAATGCACGAATAGATGTTTCATGATTCTTTCTTTTTTCTAATTCACCAACAGACAAAATCACTTTTTCATCATTTTCAATGCCTAATTCTCGTTTCTTTTCTTCTATTACCTCATATGGAACTTCTTTAAAAAATTTGCTAGTGTTTATTCCAATTCCAGGAAATTTTACAACTTTAGCCCTTGTAAAATTTTGTCTGGCAAAATTATAATCTTCATTATTTATAGTAACTATTGCGTCTGTAAAAAGTGAAAATATTTTTTCAATCGGATAATAAATAATCCAATTTTTTTTAGGCGCACCTTTATAAAAATGGAAGCCATGTGCCACATAAATAATTTTCACTTTTTTTCTTCTAACTATTCTGGCTGCCAATCTTGTCATGATTCCCATCACTGGTTCATTTGTCCATACAATATCATAAGAACCAGCTTTTATTATTTTAATAAGCTGCAGCAATCCCTCAACATTAGAAATTTGCATTGGATTTCTCTTTAATTCTACCAAATGCATTTTAACTTTTGTTTTAAAAATATCTTTCAACTCATCTACATGATTTTCAACATTAGAACATGCTACTTCAACTTCATATCCCTGGTTCTGCAAGTAAAATACATGCGGAACCAAAAACTGCAACATCATTACGTCTGTTGATGTAATCAATATTTTTTTCTTCATACTAATCCTCTGTATAAATTGGGGTAACCCAATCTTTAAAATTCTTTTTTATTCCTCTTGCAACATTTAGATATTCCATATGTATATTTTTCGTAATTAATCCAGTAGCTGAATTTTCTATTTCATATCTATCAACAGAAAGCACTGGAGTAATCTCCATAGCTGAACCACATAAAAACGCTTCATCACAAGTATACAATTCTGTTCTATCTATTGATCTTTCAACTACATTTATGTCCATTTTTCTTGCTATTTGAATAATAGAATCTCGTGTAATACTTTCTAATACACTATCCGTCAACTGTGGAGTAATTAAAGTATCATTTTTCACTATAAATAAACATGATCCTGGGCCTTCCGCAATCTTTCCGGCTTCGTTCAAAAATATACATGTATCATATCCATTCCGGAGTGCCTCTCTCTGTCCCACCCGGCTGTTTATATAATTGGCTCCACATTTAATTCTTGGAGACAGATTTTCATCGCTGATTCTTCTCCATGATGTCACACAAACATTTAACCCTTTTTTATTATATTCAGCACTTGTTCTTCCCCTTGGAATTGGTGCTACGAACATATCAACAGGGCCATCAGATCCCCATGAGCCAAATCCGTCCACAAACAGAGTCTGACGAACAGAAAGATTTTCATCATATTCATTTGCCTTAATTACATCTGTGAATGCTTTTACCATATCATTTTTTGTATATTTACAGTCCAATTGTATTAATTTCACTGAGCGGAGCAATCTATCATAATGATCATCCAATCTGAAAGCATATAATTGCTTTTCTTCATCATTCCAATAACAGGGAATACCTTCAAATACATTTAGACCAAACTGAGATGTTGGTGCAAGTATATTAATCTTTGCATCATTCACATCTAGTATTTCTCCCTTAAACCATATTCTTCTGTGTGCGACTTCGTATTTCATGCTCGTTCCTCCTGTCTTAATCTGCATCAGGTATATGTGCAAGCCTGATAATTTCCGCCTCTTCTGCTTTTGCTGCTTCTGCATCATTCATAGAATTATCAATCTTGTTTTCATATATTTTTTCATGCTTAAATGCCTCAAACACAGATTCAAGTCCAATTTTTATATCTATCAGGAATCCATATTTTTCAAACAGATCAACATATTCATTGTCATATGTAACTTTTTCATCCCATGATATATCATTTCTTCCTTTAATCTGTGCTAGTCCGGTCAGACCTGCCTTAACCTGAAATCTTTTTTTATATTTCTTATTTAAAGTGTCAAAATCTCCCAGTTCATATGTTACGCATGGGCGCGGACCAACTACTGACATATCTCCCTTAAAAATATTGAATAGCTGAGGCAGTTCATCAATGCTGCTGTTACGCAGTCTGCGTCCCACCTTGGTTACACGCGGGTCATTTTCATAATTAAATAATCCTGCTCCCATATTTTCTGCATTGACAACCATGGATCTGAATTTTAACATCTGAAATACTTTTCCGTCTTTTGTTCTTCATCCCTGTTTAAAAAATATCGGACCATCAGAGTCTTTTTTTATTGCAAT
>OHAU01001147.1_pt1 | contig 32764 bp, 27 predicted proteins | sample 1577181 | NCBI WGS metagenome assembly OHAU01 (sample SAMEA3541472, study PRJEB24748) | human gut metagenome | biome: human gut; feature: human-associated habitat; material: faeces | place: China | collected 2012 | reverse complement strand
AATATTTAAAGCGAGTTTTCTATTGACCCCCCTTAAAAATTAAAGGTTCAAAATAAATCTTATCTACGACGTTTCTTCTGGTTCTTTCTAGCTGCTTCTGATTTCATTTTTCTCTTTAAACCAGGTTTAACATAGAATTCTCTTTTACGAGCTTCAGCAAGGGTTCCTGTTCTAGAAACTTGTCTCTTAAAACGACGTAAAGCATCATCTAAAGATTCATTTTCTCTTACTACTGTCTTTGCCATTGAACTTTCCCCCCTTTACCGCTAAATTCGAATATGATTATACACAATGATTTTTAATAATGCAAGCCTTTTTTAACTTTTATTTTTCAAGTTTTACATATCATCTTCTAATTGTTCATTATAGAGTTTTTTCGCATATTCCTGGGCGATGAATTTATCTCCAGGATAAGGTGTATTACCCACTAGTGATGTCATAAACTGTTCATGACCTTTTCCTAAAATCAAAATAACATCACCTGGACAGGCTGCATCTATTGCCTGCTGGATGGCATAACGACGATCAGTAATAATCACTGAAATAGGATCAACAATCTGTTCTTGAATCTGTGAACAGATACCTTCGATATCATCGTCTCTTTCATCCTGTTCTGTCAATATGACATAATCACAGTATTTATTAGCTAAAGCACCAATCTTACTTCTTTTATGGATATCTTTACGTCCTGGTGCACCAAATACCGCAATTAAATGACCATTTCCTTTAACACTATGGACAAATTTAAATACTTCTTCAAAGTTATGTGCATGCTGACAATAGTCAACAATAATATGGAAAGGCTGTTTAACAGGGACTACTTCCATTCTACCTTCTACCGGCTGAATATATTTAATCGCATTCACGATTTCATCCGGTGTCATTTCTAAGGCATAAAGAGTTGTCAATATTGCAAGAGTGTTAGATATATTAAATGGTGCAATAATAGGAACTTCTACATGATAGTAATGATTTTTAATATAGATATTAAATGCTGAATGATCTATATAATATTCAATTTCACGTGCCATAATATCTGCTTTATGATGAATACCATAGGTTAATATTTTAGCATGATCCGCCATATCCTTATAGTTAGTAGTTAGATAATGATTAAAACGTACTTCATCTGCATTAAGAATGGCATAACCACCTTCTTTAAGCAATCTAAAGAGTTTAACATAAGATGTCATCAGGTTATCTACAGTTCCATGAAAGTCCATATGTTCTTCATAGGCATTTGTAAATACCGCAATACTGAAATTAACTGAATCAACACGCTTTAAAGCTAAGCCATGAGAAGAGACTTCTAGAGTAAAGCCCTTCACATTCTCTTTAACCATGTTATAGAAGTTACGATGTAAACAGATAGGATCTGGTGTAGTGCCAATCATCTGCATCATTGTAGGTCCATATTCTATTCCGTTGTTACCTACATAGCCCATCTTTAAATAACGTCCTAGTAGTCTTGCGACAACACGAGCTACGACTGTTTTACCACTTGTTCCTGTAACACCTATTCCTGTCATCTTATAGGAAGGATGATCATAGAAGAGATCTGCCACACGATTGAGTTCATCTAAGACATCTGATACCTGAATATAAACAATGCCCTGATAATAACGACGTAACGGCTTAGAATGAACAATACATTTAGCACCTTGGAAGATGGCATCATCGACATATTTATGACCATCTGTCACAAGACCTTCAATACAAAAGAAGATAGAATCCTTTCTTACATAACGGGAATCGCTATGAATAGATTCAATCTTTATATCACTTTCAACTTTAAAAAGCTCATTAAGCTTCTTCACTAGAAACCACCCCGATTAAATCATAACCTCGATGATCTGTTACCTTTACTTTATAAATATGTCCTTCTTTTAAAGAATCATCTGCCACAAGAACCTTTAAGTAATTAGAGGCATGTCCTACCATGTAGCCATCCTTTTCTTCTTCAATAAGTACTTCGAGTTCCTTATTCATTTCAGATAATGCGAATTCAGTTTTTAATTCATCAGAAAGCTGCAATAGTCTTCTAACACGGTCTTTTTTGACATCTCCTGGCACCTGACTAGGCATTCTATCTGCTGGTGTTCCCTTTCTTCTTGAATAAGGGAAAACATGCAATTGATTGAAATGAAGTTTCTTAATCCAGTTATATGTATCAACGAAGTCTTCTTCTGTTTCTCCAGGGAATCCTACAATGACATCTGTAGTAATAGAGATACCTGGTAACGCTTCTTTAAGTTCAAAATATTTCTTTTCAAATGCAGCTGTATTATAATGTCTTGCCATTCTTCTTAGAATAGAATCTGTCCCAGACTGAATAGGAATATGTAAATGATCTACGATAATAGGACTTCTACCAATAAGTTCAATGATTTCATCACTCACCTGACTCATTTCAATAGAAGAAATACGTAATCTCTTTAATCCCTTAATTTTAGTTGTTAAGTCTACTAATAGATCATAGAAAGAATAATTGTCTAAATCCACACCATAACCTGCTGTATGAATACCAGTTAAGACGATTTCTACAAATCCTCTATCTACAAGTTCCTGAGCCTGTCTTAAAACATCTTCCTTAGGACGAGAACGAACTCCACCACGTGCATAAGGGATAATACAATATGTACAGAAATTATTACATCCATCCTGGATTTTTAGGAAGGCTCTTGTTTTATTTTCAAATGCATGAATACTTAAGTCTTCAAAACGAGAGACCTTCATAACATTTTCTATTTTCACAATCTGTTTATGTGTCATCTTATATTCTTCTACAAAGTCTACAATAGAAGCACGATGTTGTGTTCCAAGTACTACAGAAACACCTTCTATTTCTGTGATTTCTTCACTTGCTACCTGTGAATAGCATCCCACTACACAGATGACTGCATCAGGATTAGTACGATGTGCCTTACGGATCATCTGTCTTGATTTAGAGTCCCCTGTATTTGTGACAGTACATGTATTAATAACATATACATCTGCAGGAGATTCAAAGTCGATATTGTCATACCCTCTTTTCTTGAATATTTCTAACATCGCTTCTGATTCGTAGCTGTTTACTTTACAGCCTAAAGTATGAAAAGCAACTGTTGCCATTGTCTCACTTCACTTTCTTTATTAATTTCTTATATGTACGATCACTAATTAATTGATGATTATACATGTATTCTATGAACTGTGTATATTCACCATGTTCATAATAAACTACTAATTCTTTTGCATCTTCAATAGATACCCTGTTAGAATGACGATTATCATCACCAATCACAATACGACAAATCAGTGAATAGTCTTCTTTCACAAACAAATAGATAGTGCCCAATTCTTCATAATAATAGGCAATATGAGATTCATTTTCATATACTTTTTCTAAGCTGGAAAAAGGTGTATCAAATACAACTGGTCCATAATATCTAAAAGCAGTATCTAGTGTAATTGGCTGATTCTTCACATATTCTGCATGTTGCTTTAATAAGAGAATCTGATAATCATTGATATACCAATTATTGATATCAGGAGAATAGATAGGAATATAAATATCTCTTGAACTTTCTTCATCATAAAAATGAGGGAGTGTTTCTAATACATTCTTTAAATCATTATTAAACATTTTTCTTTTTTCTTCATAGGTAATATATTCAAACATATCATAATGACCTGACGCAAAAAGATTATAGGAACCTTCAATTGCTTCTTTTACATCTAGTGCACGCAAAAGGATTTCCATATTGAATAATTCAATTTCTGATTTAACTTTAAAACGAATATTCAAGTCTTCTAATTCTTTTTTATGTTCTTCACAATAATGATATAAGTTTGTTTTATTGTATTTTATATCCCTGCTGTATTTATTAATGACTGCAATAAAGTTCATATTAATCCCCCAATTCTCTTCTATACCCTATAACACTAAGCATATATAAGGGTGCTGTCTCACTTCTTAAAATACGATTACCAATAGAGCATGGCACAACACCCATTGACTGCATCTTTTCTACTTCCTGAAGATCAAAACCACCCTCTGGTCCTACTATAATAGTAATAGATGTATGAAGGCCATTGAGTGCTTTTGTGAAAGCATGATGTTCTCCATTCTTACTTTCTTCCTCATATGCCACAACATTCACTTCAGATAAATAATCCTTTAATTGTGATAATTGAATAGGAGGTGTAATCTCAGGAACAATCTGTCTATGACATTGTTCACTTGCTTCCTGGGCGATACGTACAAAACGTTCCCTCTTCTTGTTGAAACGTCCTTCATCCATTTTCACTATACTTCTAGAAGCACGCAAAGGAACTATACGTGTCACGCCTAGTTCTGTTGCTTTTTGAATCACAAATTCAAACTTATCACTCTTTGGTAAACCATAAACAAGTGTTACTTCAACATCTAATTCATTATCTTCCTGAAGTTCTTCTTTAATTTGTAGTAAACCCTGCTTTGTATCGATGATTTCACATAAGTAAACATGCTTGTCTTCATCAATACAAATGACATGTTCACCCTTTTCCATACGCATTACTTTAGTAATATGCTTATACATAGAATCATCAGTGATAATGACGTCATTTTGTCTATAATTATTTTTAATAAAATATCTCTGCATAATCATCTCTCTCCTCTAGCATTCTAACATTTTTATGAAACAATGAAAAGAAAAAGAAGATAGAGGGGGTTCTATCTTCTTTCAAACAACTTATGCTTCTCTAGCTATAAATCCATTATCATAGTCAATGACTACATGACTGTTGGCATGAATTGTACCTTTGATTATTTCTCTTGCAAGCATTGTTTCAATATGTGACTGAATATAACGCTTGATTGGACGTGCACCAAATGTGGCATCAAATGCATCTTGTGCAATTCTGTTTTCAGCTGCATCAGTGACTTCTAGAGTAATCTTCTTCTCTTCTAGACGACCTTCAAGTTCATGAATAAACTTATCAATAATCTTATAAACAACACTTGAATCAAGTGAGTTGAACATAACGATCTCATCAATACGGTTTAAGAATTCAGGTTTGAAGTGCATCTTTAATTCATTATCTACTTCTTTACGTGTTTCTTCATTGTTACCCTGTAACAAGTACTGAGAACCAATATTAGAAGTCATAATGATAATTGTATTCTTGAAGCTGACTACATTACCCTTAGAATCTGTTAAACGACCATCATCTAGAATCTGTAATAAGATATTGAAGACATCTGGATGGGCTTTTTCAATTTCATCTAATAAGACAATACTATATGGAGCACGTCTCACAGCTTCAGTTAACTGTCCACCTTCTTCATAGCCTACATATCCTGGAGGAGCACCTAATAAACGAGAGACACTATATTTCTCCATATATTCACTCATATCGATACGTACGATATTCTTTTCACTATCAAAGAGCTGTTCAGCAAGTGTCTTAGCCACTTCTGTCTTACCTACACCAGTAGGACCTAGGAATAAGAATGAACCAATAGGTCTATTCTCATCATTGATACCAGCACGACTTCTTAGTATTGCATCAGTGACTTTAGTGATGGCTTCATCCTGACCAATAACTCTTTTCTTCATAATATCTTCTAGATGTAATAGTTTTTCTTTTTCTGATTCCATTAGCTTAGAAACTGGAATATTAGTCCATCTAGAGATAACTTCAGAAATAGTATCTACAGTGACCTTTTCCTGTAATAAAGCATCATCATTTTCTTTAGCCTGATATTCTTCTATTTCTTTATTAATAGCAGGAATAGTCTGATATTTAATTTTAGAAGCTTCTTCTAGGTTACCCTGAGATTCAAACTGTGCCATCTGTGTTTCTAAACGTACTTTTTGGTTCTTTAAGTCCTTGATATGATCCACCTGAGACTTTTCTGATTTCCATTGTTCAGTTAATCCAGCAATCTTTTCATTTAAAGAAGCAATTTTTTCTTTGATTTCTTCTAGTCTTTTTTCGTTATCTTCAGTTGAATCTTCTTTTTCAATAGAGATTCTTTCCATTTCTAGACGATTCTTATCACGAGTAATTGTATCTAGTTCTTCAGGCATAGAATCAATTTCCATACGTACTGAAGCACATGCTTCATCAATAAGGTCAATTGCCTTATCTGGTAAGAAACGATCTGTAATATAACGATCACTCATATGAGCCGCTGCGATAATTGCACTATCTTGGATCTGAACACCATGATGAGATTCAAATGGTTCCTTTAAACCTCTTAGAATCGCAATTGTATCATCAATATCAGGTTCTTGTACCAATACCTTCTGGAAACGTCTTTCTAAGGCTGCATCCTTTTCAATATACTGACGATATTCATCCAATGTTGTTGCACCAATACAATGTAATTCACCACGTGCTAACATTGGTTTTAATAAGTTGGCCGCATCCATAGCACCATCTGTCTTACCTGCACCTACTAACTGATGGATTTCATCAATAAACATAATGATTTGTCCTTCAGATTTCTTGATTTCATTTAAGACAGCTTTCAATCTTTCTTCAAATTCACCACGATATTTAGCACCTGCCACAAGTGAACCTAAATCAAGTTCAAATAAAGTTTTATCTTTTAATGTTTCAGGTACATCGTTCTTAACTATACGCCAAGCAAGTCCTTCTACAATCGCAGTTTTACCTACACCTGGTTCACCAATCAAAATTGGGTTATTCTTTGTTTTACGTGATAAGATCTGAATAACACGTCTAATTTCTTCATCACGACCAATAACTGGATCAATCTTGCCATCTTTTACATCCTTGACAAGATCACGTCCATACTTTTCTAATACTTCATAATTATTTTCTGGGTTTGGAGTATCCACTTTATGTCCTCCTCTCATTTCCTTAATTACTTTTTCAACTTCTTTTTTATTTAAATTATAACGAGATACAAAGTTTTTAATAAAGGTGCTTTGCGTATTAAATAATGCAATAATAAGATGTTCTACACTCATATAGTCATCTTTATATTCTGTCTTAATTCTTTCAGCATTCGCAATCCAGCTATTGAGATCATAGCTTAAGTGAAGCTGATCCTGAGTCACCTGCCCAACGCTTGGCTTCTTATTGATCTCCGCATTTAATAAATCCTGTACTTCTGGGATAGAGATATTAAGTTTTGTTAGTACTCTATAGAAAATACCAGAACTATCTTCTAATAATGCATACATGAGATGTTCAACATCAACAATCTGTTGATTAAGAGCTAACGCATTCTGAGCTGCACGTCCAAATGCTTCCTGCATTGCTTCTGTCCATTTTTCACCATTCATCGCAATCACTCCTTTAGCACTCTTCTTTCTCTTGTGCTAATGTTAGTATATCACTTTTATTAGCACTGTCAAGATGTGTGTGCTAATTATTTCGTTTTCTTGATTTGATCACATTTTTACGATAGCGACCTATGTTTTATACTGCAGCAGGCACGGTTTCTTGCAAGTTCATTTTAGACATTTCATTCTCCACATAAGACTTTTCTGCAATATGATTGTAGACATTCATTGTGATCTGTGCATCTGAATAACACATGACATACTGTATAACTTCGGGATTCACTATATTTTTCCTCTTTAGCAAAAGAAAAAGTTTTTTGGATTGTAATCCCAAAACTTTTGATTATTTTGCATTTATGGGAATAAAAATTAACTTGCTAGCTGTTCCTGTGTGAATCAATATTATTCGTCTCCATATGGACAATATATCCGACATAGCGGTCAAGGGTCAATGGAAAATTCTTGTTGTTGTGGTTCGAGAACAACCGCAGAGCAATTAAATTTATCCGACAACCATCTGACTGTTTGAGTAAGAATTTGTTCTTCATTTTCTGAAAGTGAAATAACTATTATTTTCCCATAATATCACGTGCCTTTGAAAAAAACATAATTATTCATGCTTTCTTTGCTATAACCAAATAACCAGAGTTTTGAATTTTTTTGTAAGTGATTTCTTGAAATCCACCTCGCTTTAAAAATTCTATAATTTCTTTTTTAGAATATATCTTTACATCTCCCTCATTACTGTAAGAAATAAAAAGATTCATTATTTGTCGAATGGGAAAAGGTTTCCAGTAGTCCGCTATCAACAAAAATTTTCCATGCTTTAGAACTCTATAAAACTCACTGATTGCCTGCTGAGGATTTGGATAATGATGAAAAGAATCTGTACATAAAAGCAAATCAAAACTATTCGTTTCAAGGGTTATATTTTCCGCATCTCCAAGTATCAATGTAGCAGTTCCTTTTAATTTATCATTTGCTTGTTTTAACATTTCTTCCGAAATATCAAGTCCATAAAGTTGCGCAAAAGAATATCTTTCTGTAATGCTTTTTAATATTTCCCCTGTACCACATCCAACATCTAAGATTTTTTGAAAATCTAACTGCTGTAATTCATTTAGAACATATTTATATTGCCCTCTTGCGTGTTTCCCGTTTTTATCTACATCATATGTGTTTGCTTGAACATTAAAAGCAGATTTTGATAAATTTTTATAGTCTGTCATATTAACCTCTCTTTTTACTTTCTTCTAAAATTTTATTTGTTTCTATTATGCAAAAGGTTATGCAAAAGAAACTACTTACTGACAATTTCTCCTTTCTTTTAATTTTAGCATGTGTTATAATCTGAATTAGAAGTAGTGTTTATATAGACTACTCTATATATAGAGTATCATAAATAAATCAAATAATCAAGGAGAGTGAAAATAATGTTATCAAAAACTGCAACAATGCTTCTCGGTTTGATTAATCAGAAACCAGTTAATGCCTATGAAATTATAAAAGAATTAAATTATATGAATGTAAAGTGGTGGTTCAATATAGCTGATTCTACTGTTTATGCGACAATCAAAACATTAGAAAAAAGAGATTTTATTTCCGGAACAATCGAGAAAGAGGGCAATATGCCAGATAAAACTATTTACACTATTACAGCCAAAGGTAAAACTGAACTTTTAAGCACCTTGAAAAGGTCTATTTTGAAGTTTGATTATGATACTAACATATTTTCAATTACAGCTTTTTTTATTGATTATATAGAACCAAAAGAAAGAAAAAAACTGCTAGAACAAAGATTAACTATTTTGAAACAATATCTAGCTGGAATAGAAAAACAAGATACACCTAAATGGGCAACAGAAGTAAAGCCATTCCACGTTGCAAACTTAAAACGAATGATTGATATTGTAAATGCTGAAATTTCTGGAACTCAAAGACTTTTATCAGTATGTGAGGTGTTAAACCGCAAACTCTACCCATAATAAAAACTAATAAAACCGCAGATTAAATTAATAAACAGGTGGAAAATGTGCCTTTTGTGACGGCATAATCTTCCACCTGTTTTATGATCTGATTGTAGTATGATAATCATGTAAAATATTTAGAAAGGAAAAAGGCATTACAGATTGATATGAACTCTTTCAATTCACATTATTTGTAATGCCTTTTTAATGTCTTGTGTGTAAAAAAGAAAAGGAAAGGAAACATCCAAAACCACTCTTCAAACATTTCTGTTTCTTACAACGAGACTTACGATAATTTATTATTCAATATCTTACATAGAAATGAGTTCCTGTGATACTTCCACCTGAGAGAAGCGAAGACCATGATCCTCGTACTCAAATTCTCCTCTCTGATTATCAATCGGATCAATGCGGAGCCATTTTTTCTCCGGCATGAATTCTTTTTGAATTTCAGAGTTCGCTGGCATACGGAAAATATCCAGATTACCAAAGTAATAGTTCCAACGCTCTTTGTCTCCTTCACGCCATGCACTTCCACCAAAAGAAGGGTCTGCAAATACCCATCCATACGGTGCTATATAGAATTGTGCCCAATCATGGCATCCTGTATAATACTTCGTCACATATAGACCTGACTGCCAGCGTGCTGGAATTCCAGACATGCGGCAAAGTGTGATAAATAGCAGTGCTTGTACACCACAATCACCTTTTAGGTTGATTGCACAGTATTCGGGAATACCCTCAATTGTGAAATATTCTCTCATGAAAGAATACATCACTTTTGTAGTCACAAAATCATAGAATCGACGCGCCAAAATAACTGGATTTGTCTCATCTCCTGCCAGTTCATCTCTTAGTTCTCTTAAGTATGGAGTGAATACGATATGTGGTGCCTGCTCTTCCAGACAGAAATCTGGCTGTTCTTCAGATACCTTGGCAGGATCTAACTTTACATAATCTACATGGTAGTCAAATGAATAATCTACCATGAACTCCTGATTCTCTTTCAACTCAGTCTCAAAATACACTGTTCTCTGTGGTGCATCAAAAGGTGCTACATATGTAATCTCTGGATTAGATGCATGAACCTCTACATTAGAAACCTGCTCATATACCTTAGGAATCGGAAGATGTACGCGAACCTTGCGTCCTACCTCTTCAAATTCTTTTTTGGTTTTTATCGTTGAACGTATACGAGTGTGTACAGTTCTTCCTCCATGTTCTTTCATGTAATGTATATTGTCATTAAGTAGATTCTGATTTAGATTATTTTGCTTTTCATCCTCTGGATTTTCTGCAATGACACGCTTTGCGTAATCTGGACGAGTCTTAATGAGATTTTCATAGAATCGACGCTGAAAATGTACCTCACCATCAATATAAATCCAATCTGCTGCACTGATTTCTTTTAAATGATCTAACTCTTCTTTTTTGAAATCACGTAGATGAATCATCATAATCTCCAATGCTTCATCATAAGTAAAAGGATACTCATTACCACTCATAACGCCAATGACTTCCTGTTCGATTTCTAGACGTTTTCTAAGAGCCTGTGGAATATCCTTCTCTTCTAGAAAATAACGAATCATTTTCTGGGCTCCAGCATAATCACCATAAATTTTTAATTTCAAAACGTCCTCTGGAAGCGGAACATTCATAAAAGATAAATCCTGATACATGAGTTATACCTCCAATTTATATTACCGTTCGTTTTCAAAACCAATGAACTAAGCTGACTTGAATAGCATATCTGTCAATGTAAAGACTGCCTCCATATTTACATGAGTGATATTGCTGGCTGCTAAATAATCTCCAAATCACTTTCAATCCATAATTTATTCCTGAAGTCACTAAAATCAATATCATGCTCAAAGCAGAATAATCCTATTCCTCACCTACTGACAATTGAGTATAATACACATAATGCTTTCGCAAATTCCGTCTAACTCATAAGCTTTGCTTTCGAACTTTCTTTATATATTTAAAAAAACTCATCCGCAATCTTTTTTTCAAAATATAGTAAAATTATAGCATGTATGCAAATAACTTGCTGTATTTTATAATACATTTTCTCGTTCTCCAATGATATCCTGCATTAAACATCATCTATCGCCTTATTACGATGTTTAATGCACATGATAGGCTGATAATTCAACAAGACTAATGAATGGTTATTATCATTTAATTGCGTAGTATCTATTACCTTATTTTTAATTATATATAATACTGTTCGACAACAAAGGCAAAATAAAATGCCGTATTTACAACATATTAAAGTTTCATTTCCTTCAACAAAAAAAGAGTCTATTCAGATTCTCCTTTATTCATCATTGAACGTATCTTCTGCATACGTTCATCTAGTTTAGCACTTTCTACTGAACAATCATAAAGTTCCTGAGCAATAAGCTTTGCTTCGTCTTCAGGAATATTCTTCTTATAGCGTAATTTATGTTCCAAACTTGCCCAGAAGTCCATCGCAATAGTACGAAGCTGTACTTCTACATAAACATACTTCTTTGTCTTCTGCAAAAAGATTGGTACCTGTACAATTAAGTGTAAACTACGATAACCACTAGGTTTAGGATTTTTAATATAATCCTTCATCTCAATCAAAGTAATATCATCCTGTCTTAAGAAGCTATCTGCAAGTTCATATATATCTTCAGGAAATGAACAAACAACTCTGACTCCTGCAATATCTCTTATATTTTCTTCTAATGATTCTATAGTCATTGGAATATTCTTGCGTCTTACTTTTCTCGCAATACTATCATATGATTTAATACGGGACTTGATGCTTTCAATAGGATTACCATCATATTCTAAAGAATATTCCTGATCTAATACTCTGAATTTTGTTTCTATCTCCATTACCGCACAACGATAATATGACATCAATAAATCAAATGGCTTTTTGTTTTTATCTAATAAATCTAAGAACTCATCAGAAAGAATACTCTGTTTCATAAATTCTTCTCTTTTTTGTTCAATGATTTTAAATCCACTTCTTTTTATATCTTCTAGATTTCTCATACATTCATCCTTCTTTCAATCTATTTCATTATAATGTATTTCTATGAAAGAAGTCAAAAAAAGGCGGTTCAGTGACTGAACCGCCTCATCATATTTACTCTGTATACTTTTTCTTATATAACGCAACTAATCCAAACAATGATAAAACGAGTACTGATAGCCCTAAAGAGACATTTGTATTGTCTCCAGTATTAGGAGTATCCTTAACTATTTTATCAGTTTTCTTATTTTCAGATGTTGTACTACCATTTGACTTTGTTTCTAAGTCCTTCATAGGAATATCAATAAATGCTTTCTTATAGCCACAAATAGTACACTCTTCATGCTTAGAACCTTTTTCTGTTGTAGTCGCTTCTTTGTCAATAAACCACTTAAAGCTATGTGTATGAGTTGATTCAGGAATCATATTAATTGGAGTAAATACAAAGAAGTCATATCTTAGACCATTCTCATATTCTGCATCAGTCTTATACGTATAAGTTACTTCTTTACCATTAATAATCAGCTTAGTATGTGGACCAAATACCCATCCTTCACTACCTGCGTTGTGAGTTGGCTGGACAAAGAGATTATAATGATAAGTCTTATTCTTATCAAAAGTAGTTATAGTTTTATCATTACCATGATGTTCATCATCATTAAACCATTTGTCAGAACGAGTCCATTCACCATCTGTTCTCCATTCTTCAAAGACAAGCATATATTTCGCATTTTCTGGAGTTGTGCCAGTAAATACTGGCTTATCTCCATCCTTGAAGTTTAATGTTGCATTATTGATTTCAATCGTACCTATTTCTTTTACCGTTACTGGATGAATTGTCTCAATAGAAGGCATGAATAATCCATTGATAGTTTTAATGACTGTAGACTGTTTTTTGTTGTTTATATATACATCACATTGATTACTAAATTTATAGCCATCCTTTTCACGTAGTTCAATAGAATACATATAAGTTTTACCATCTTCAAACTTAGTGATTCTCTTCATCGATGGAATATATTTACTTTCATCTGAATACCAGAATGCGATAGGTTCACCATTTTCCATTTCTTCCCAGCACTCATATGCAATCTCATATTCATTTTCATCTTGAGATAATTTTGCAGTTGCATGAGGTGTACTTCCCACCTCATAGTTATATAAGCTATTAATATTTACTTGAGTAATTGCTGGAGAAGTATTTTTTTCTACAATTAAATCATAAGTATTTTTGTAGATCTGATACTCATAAACATCCAGAAGTTTATTAAAAGTGCCTGTTGCATCTTGATGCTCATCAAAATACTGTTGTGCTTCTTCTTCAGTTTCAAAAGTAATAACATCTCCAATTTTAGGAGTAAATGTATAAAAATGCCCACTATCAAAGTGATCAAAACTCATTTTACCATCATTGTTCTCATGTTTTACAGTTCCCTGTGATTTATATGGTGTCTCAATGTCAGACCATATATTTGAAAGTGTACTTTTTACTGCTTCATCACTTAAACCACCTTTAAGAAAATTCCCACTGGTTTTAGTAACTTGTTTTGTTTCAACTACAGTGCCATCTAGGTCCTTTATAGATACATTCGCATTCACATCAATCTTTGTATAATATTGATGATGATAATTTGATGTATATTTTACTCCTGACGGAAGATTAATATCTTGTGCAAATACAGTACAAGGCACTAATAATAGCACAATACATAATGTAAGAAAGACCGGCAACAGCTTCATTTTACAAAATTTTATTTTCATATTGTCAGCCCCCCCTTTCTTAGGCTCTACATTTCTTTTTTCTTCTTTAAACTCATACATACAAAAACACTAATTACTAATGTACCAATTACTAATACAAGATTTGTGTTATCTCCAGTTTTTGGAGTATCCTTTACTATTTTATCAGTTTTCTTATTTTCAGTTGATGTATTAGTGGAATTATTACCATTTGGAGTAATAACAGTATTCTTGTCTTGGGCAGCTGTATTATTCTTAGTAGCGATAATTCCATACTGGCTTAAATGAGTTGTAACAAAGCTAATATATCCATCTTCTACAACGGCAGGAATTGTTTCTTTAATTTCATCATCTAAAATATAAACAACTTCATATTTATCATAACCTTTTAAATCTTCTGGCAATGCAAGTCTGATTTTCATCTTTGTATGGGAAATCTTTACAACAGTATCACCATTCAATACATTAATATCAGCTATAAACTTAATGTTCTTATTTGTTAGGTCTTTCTTTACTTCTACTTTCTTAATATCTAGTTTGTAGTTCTTATTAATACCTTCTTCAAATTCAATAGTTCCCTTAATGTCTCCAGTACTCTCTAGTTTTTTAACTGTTTCTATTGGTTCTGGTGTAGAATCAGGATTCTTAGTCCAAGATGCATAGAGAGTAATATTTTTATATCTTGAATAACCATCACCTTCATCAATTAAAGTATCTTTATCAAATTCTTTATTTGATTCTTCATTATTATCCCAGGATCTCCAGTAGATATATTTGAGATTTTTTCCACTACCATCTTTTTTAGTATTCCAGCCATTAAAAGTATAACCATCTCTCACTGGTGTATATGGTAATAGTGACATAGATGTTCCTGAATTAGCTCCACCTACATAATTACATATATGAGATTCCTTACCTTCAATCATGCCACCATTCCCATTTAATGTTACTGTAATATCTTCATTATTAACTGTATCACTTTTATAAGTTGCAGTAATTCTTACAACAGAATTTTTAATAAAAGCAGATGCATCTACTGAATTCACAAATTCTCCATTTAAATCCCAGCCTACAAAAGTATAACCTTTTCTTACTGGTGTATACTGAGTTAAATCAATGGTCTTGAATTCTTCTTTTTTACTCTGTAATAAAACTTCTGCTTTACCATTAAGAGTTCCGCCAAAAGCATCTAAAGTTACATAATAGTTTCCAGATTCATTTAATGATTTACCTTTGAATTTTGCATGTAAAGTTAAACCCTTAGAATAACTGATTTCTTCACCACTAGAAGTATAAAAATTACCTTCTTGTGTAAAATCAGAGATATTTAATTCATCACCAGCTTTTTCTCCTTTCGTTGTTTCCCAATGAGAGAATTCATTTTCTCCATTGAATGGTGTAATACCTTTTGTAAGCTCAGATACTTTAACTGTTGTTTCTCCCTCTGCAACGTTAAATTTAACTATCTTACCATATTCACCTTCAAAGTTTGGATTCCAATCATCGGGATCAGAATATAATATGAGTGAATATTGTCCATTATTTGTGATTGTTGCAGCACTTGCACTGATCATACCTGATATTCCAATCATAATCGCAATCAAAATCATGGATGCAATTCTTAATGTCTTTTTAAGTTTATTCATAACGTTTCCTCCATTCCCTTAGCCTGATTATGAGGCTCTTAAAAATTCTTTTTGGCGAATACTTCGCCATGACTGTTTCATTTTCAATATAATCTGAGATTTGTCTGGTGACAGCGTTAATCGCACGCTGTGAACCAGCTTGTGATAAGGCTGCATTTGCCTGTTCCATTGTGACAAATAGTTGTGTTCCTTTTACCTGTTCACTTACAGAAATAGAAAAGATGCCTTTGTTTCCATGGAATACGACTGTTGACGAGTCCGTTTTTTTATAGGGTACACCATCATGCTCTAGTATTTCATAGATGGCTATGATCACATATTGTCTCGCATACGGAAGCATTCTTTGGGCTGTATTCATGACTTTCCTCCTTCCATGCATCTATTGATACAAATGCTAGTGTTATTGTAGGATGCAAATAGATATAAGTATATAAGGGAAGTCCGCCATAATGTAAAAATGACTTTGGCGGAGTACCGCCAACACAGTATTTACATGTTATATAGGCTACTTTTTCAATAAATAAAAAAGCCCTTCATAAATGAAAGGCTCTACTTGTTATAGAGATTTAATAAACCAATACGGGATTTAACACCTGTTTTTTCATAGATAGCAGAGACATAACGTTCTAATGTTCTTTTTGATACATAGATATTTTCTGCAATGACTTGGATACTATCTTCTGTATTGACTAGTTGTTCAAAGACTTCAGTTTCTCTATCTGTGAAAGAATAGAGTTCAGAGAATCTTCTAAGCTTCTCTTTTTCATCTATGACTTCTATTGTCTGTTGTTTAATAAAGTCATTCTTCCACACGGTATAGATAACTGAGACAATACTCACTGCCACAAATAGCACTAAAATTAATATGATGGCCGAAAGATTACTATCAGAAGAAAGTAATGCAAGAACTGGACTCGCAATAATGGCTGCGGTCAAATTATTGACTGCACGACCCATACCAGACCAAAGTTCTGATATTTTCATATAGCGGGCTATTTCCATAAATGCAGTGACAAAAAATACCGCAAAGAAACCAGCAGATAAATAAAAAATCATAAGGCCTAACATAAATGGTCCGGCAAATTTAAGTATCGCAATACAAATAGTAGATAAGACCATAATACAATACATTGTAATGCCCATATATCTTCTATTTTGTAAATCAAAGATAAACCCAGAGACTAAGCCACTTAAGGCAAGAAGGATTCTTGGCCATTGACCAATATCCATATCCCCGCCTGCATGAACTAATGTGACTGCATTATCTAAAGTACTAAACATACATGTCATTAAAGCAACCAGTATAATCAAGATAATTCCTACTGTATTTGATTTTTTCTCCTGTTTATCTTCTTTAATCATTTGAATATTAAATGAACTATTTTTAATCAAGAGAATAATCAATATAAATAGAGAAATACCCAATAGCATAGATTGTATCAGCTCTGTATGAATCAGGTTGTTACTAATAAATTGAAGCATGATACCTAGAAAATAAGATATGCCTACTATTCTTGCAAGATATTGATCAGTCTCCAGCATGCACATAGATTGATAATAAACACAGCTTCCTATAATTCCTAAGAATAAAAATAACACAAGTCCGATGATAAAAGTATATTCTGTTCCTAGTAACACTATTCCTATAATAGATACGAGTCCTGTCAGCAAAAGAGAGCTATTCTTAAAACGGCTCTTTATAAGTCGATTCAACAGAGGATATAAAAGAAAACCGATACTACTTGCGCCTAATGCATAATTTTGCGCAATAACTGTCGCATCCTGTGATACGATGCAAGAAAGTAAATCTACATAGAGATATTCAGTACCTAGAAATAAGAAGGTGAATAATCCCATCAGCAAGATAATATATATATTATTTTTGAAATTCACCCTTGTGTCCATTTCATAATCTCCTCAACATCATTAACATAATTATAACATATTTGAGTTTTAACCGCAAAAAATGAACTGAGAAACCTCAGTTCATTTGTTCAAGTGCTTTATTAAATTGTTTTCTAAACAATAATACCGTAAATGTGATTGCAAGAATATCTGCCACCGGTTCAGCCAAATAAACAGCTGTTGTCTTATCTACAAGTAATGCTGGCATAATATAAATAAGTGGAATTAAAAGAATAAATTTTCTAGTAACTGCCACAATAACTGATGCTTTCGCATTACCTAAAGCCACAAATGTCATCTGACAGGCAATCTGTATTCCAAAGAGTCCTACGACTGCCATATAGATTCTAAGTGCTTGAGTGGTAAAGAGTGAGAGTTTTTGTGCATTTGTAAAGAGTCCTACAAACATCTGTGGGAAGATCTGAATAAGAAGCCAGATACATATTGAGAATACTAGACTGACTTTTAATAATAATTTAAATGTCTTTCGAACACGTTCTTTATTCTTAGCCCCATAGTTGTAACTGATAATAGGCTGTGCCCCCTGTCCTAATCCCTGTAAAGGAAGCATCGCAAACTGCATAACACTAGTCAATATAGTCATTGCCCCTACTGCTATATCTCCCCCATATTTTAATAAAGAAGAATTGAAGCAGACCTGGATGACACTCTCACTTGATTGCATCACAAAAGTAGAAAGGCCTAAAGCAAGACAAGGTAAGATGACCGAGTGATCTAAAGATAAGTTTTTCTTTTTTATTTTAAGTTTTGTCTTTTTACCAAATAAGAAGCGAAGAACATAGAGACATGAGCATCCTTGAGAAATAATTGTCGCAAAGGCTGCTCCTTTGACACCTAAGTGAAATCCAAAAATAAGAATAGGATCCAAGATAACATTACATAATGCGCCAATGACAACTGAAATCATTCCGTTTTTCGCAAATCCCTGGGCTGTAATAAACATATTCATTCCCAATGTTAATTGGACAAATAGTGTTCCCATTGCATAGATATTCATATAGTCTACGGCATAGGTAATTGTATTACTGCTTGCGCCAAAAGCAAGTAAGAAGGTACGATTTCCAAAGAATAGAATAAGTGTAAGTACGATAGAAACGATAATCTGCGTAATAAAACAATTACCTAATATCTTTTCAGCATAATTATTATTACCCTGACCCATATAAATAGACGCACGTGGTGCACCACCATTACCAACCAAAGAGGCAAAGGCTGTCACAATCATAATTAACGGCATACAGACACCAACACCTGTTAAGGCAAGAGCACCCGTTTGAGGAATATGACCTATAAACATACGGTCTACAATGTTGTAAAGCATGTTGATTAATTGCGCAATGACTGTTGGTAAGGCGAGTTGTCTGAGTAATTTACCTACTGGTTCAGTCGCAAGAAAATCCTTATTCTCCATATGTACCTCCTATTCTTTGTGATTCAATGAATATTAAATCTTCACTATTTTCAATTGTTAGAATACCATGACATTGATTAGAGATACATAGTGGATCATGTGGTTCTAATATATAACCATCAAGGGGATAATCACAATTCTTTAATGTGAGAGTACAAGTCTTTTCAGTAAAGCATGAGAAGTACTTATATTCCCTGCAATCTATTTGATGCTTACCTTTGGGCAAGAGGTATATTCTATTTATATCATCATATAAAGTGATTTTAATATCTGGATGTTGTTTGAGATAGATAAGTACACCTAAAAAATGATCAATACGACCACCAATAACACCATAAAGGTCTATTTCATCATAACCTCTATTGAGTGCTTCACTAATAGCAAGTTCTGTATCTGTTTCATCTTTATGAGTAGGAAAAGTAAGTACTTCTAATCCTTCTAAGTATTCTTTATGTTGTAAAGAATCAAAGTCTCCAATAGCACATAATGGTTTAATTGATTGACGGTGTAGATGTTCTAAACCACCATCAACTGCAATATAAGGGATGTCTTTAATAAAGACATCCCCATTATTCATGCTTGCATATAAGCCTATTTTCATTTGAGTGAGTCAATAGCTTCCTGTCTGTTTTCTGCTTTGAAGACATAGCTTCCAGCCACTAGAACATCTGCCCCAGCCCCACGGCATAGGTTGGCTGTATTCTCATTGATACCACCATCTACTTCAATGAGGTAGCGTCTACCATTTCTAATTTCTTTAAGTTCAGTAATCTTATCTAAAGCTGCAGGATTGAATGACTGTCCACCAAATCCTGGTTCAACACTCATGACAAGAACCATATCTAAATCATCTAAGAATGGTTTGATTGCTTCTACATCAGTACCTGGTTTAATAGAGATTGATGCAAGACATCCTGCATCATGAATGCGCTGAATAAGTACACGTGCTTCCTGCATGCTTGATACAGCTTCAATATGGAATGTAATGAGGTCTGCACCTGCATTGATGAATTCATCTAAGTACTGACCTGGATCAGTGATCATTAAATGTACATCAATGAATAAATCTGTGACAGCACGTAAGTTACTAAGGATGCTGTAACCAAATGAAATATTAGGGACAAAGTGTCCATCCATAACATCATAATGAATCCATGATTTTCCTCCATCATAGATTGTATCAATATCTTCTTTAAGATGCGCAAAATCTGCGGATAATACTGAAGGTGCAATTTTAACCATATCGTTTATCTTTCCTTTCTTTAACCTGCTTTAATAACTGCAGGTAATCAACATATCTTGTTTCATCAATTTCCCCTGCTTCTACTGCTTCTTTAACAGCACAATGTGGTTCACTATCATGAAGACATCCTCTAAACTTACACTGATGTGACAGTTCTTTAAAATCATGATAAGTGACTGCAAGTTCTACAGGATCCATTTTAAGTTCTAATGATGAAAAACCTGGAGTATCTGCAATATAGCCACCATACATAGGAATAAGTTCAACATGTCTTGTAGTATGTTTCCCTCTTCCTAATGCTTGAGAAATTTCATTTGTTTCAATATTAAGTTCAATGTTTAAGGCGTTGAGAAGACTTGATTTACCTACCCCACTCTGCCCTGTAACGACTGTTACACGGTTTTTAAGGATTGGTTTAATCTCTTCGATGCCTTCATTTTCTTTACTTGATACAAAGTAAAGATCATAAGCATTGTACTTCTTTTGTATTACAGGAATAAGTTCTCTATTAAGATCTATCTTTGTGATAATGATGATTGGTTTAATCTTCTCATATTCAACCATCGCGAGAAATTGATCTAGAAGCATCTGATCAAAATCTGGCTGGGCAATAGAGAATACAAGAAGTGCCTGATCTACATTACAGATAGGAGGTCTTTCTAATTGATTATGTCTTTTTTCTAGTGTAAGGATATAACCAGAACCATCTTTTTCTTCCTGAAAAGTACAGAAGTCTCCTACGAGAGGCTTCTGACCTCTGTTTCTAAATTTACCACGTGCCCTGCAGCTAACAACCTTCTTACCTGTATCGACATAGTAGAATCCTGCAAGGACTTTTATAATCTGACCTTTAGGCATATAATCTCCTATTCTTATTCAGTTGTAGTTGTATCGTCATCATCATTTTCTGGTAAGTCAGGTTGTGTTGGTGTTGTAGGGGTTGTAGGGGTTGTAGTAGTTGGTTTCTTATCATAATAATATAAGATAATCTCAGTCCTTTTACTATTTACCTGAGTATATGGTGCAACTGACTGTTTTACAACTGTATTAATAGACATTGAGTTAATTGTTGCAGTATCAGTAGGTGATGGTAATACAGATAGTTTCACATTAGTAAAGCCCTGACTTTCTAATGTAGATTTTGCTGCATTGATATCCTGACCATATAATGATGGAACAGTAATGCTGACACCTTTAGATACTGTTAAAGTAATGATTTTGCCCTTTTCATTAGGATCCTGTTTTTCACCTTCAGAAATAGACTGTCCAATAACAACACCTTCTTTATAATCATCATCAGACTTTTCATACTTTCTAACCTTATAGCCAAGCTTTGTTAATTCATTATAAGCTGAACTGTAAGAGGTACCTGTATAGTCCTTCATGACAATATATTTACCCTTAGAGATAGTAAATGTTACTGTATCTCCTTCATTGATAGTATGTCCTGCTTCTGGATCTGTCGCAATAACAAGTCCTTTTTCATACTTATCACTCAGTTCATAATCAACATCATCAGATACCTTATAGCCTTTATCAATCAATAAAGCTTTGGCTTCTTTTTCAGTCTTACCAACTAGATCCATCATTGTACCATCTTGATTACCACCAAATAAGAAGAATCCTGCTACAATCGCAAGACATACGATAACTGCCCCAATGGCCACACCTATCGCAATTCTTTTTTTCTTATCCATTGGTTCTTTAATCTTTTCTTCTTCTGGTTCAATTTCTTCTATTTCTGTTTTTGTTTCTTCAAGATCTAAAGGTGCTGTTTTAGTAAAGAACTGAGAATCAGTCGCAATGATTGTTGGATCATTATTCACTTGATCAAAGCTTAATTTAGGTTCATCTAAACGTTCTAAGCAAGTTTCTAAATCATCTAACATATCGTCAGCACACTGATAACGATTGTTTGTATTCTTTGCAGTCGCTTTAATAATAATATTTTCTACTGACTGAGGAATCGCTGGATTATATTCACGTACTGATGGTATTTCATCACGCATATGTTTCAAAGCGATATTGACTGGAGATTCTCCATTAAAAGGTACATCTCCTCTTAATAATTCATAGAAAACAACCCCTAATGCATAAATATCACTTTGTGGTGTCGCTTTTTCACCTCTTGCGATTTCTGGTGCAAGATAGTGAAGTGAACCCATGATTGTATCTGTCTGAGTCACCTGTGATAAAGACTGGATAGAGGCAATCCCAAAATCCGCAATCTTTACTATACCAGAATCAGTGACAAGAATATTCTGAGGCTTTAAGTCACGATGAACAATACCCATAGAATGGGCAAGTGCAGTGGCTGATACAACCTGCTTCATAATGTCTACTGCTTCTACATAATGAAGTGCACCACGCTTATTAATTAATTCTTTTAAAGTCTGACCACGTACATATTCCATGACAATATAGTAAAGATCATCTTCTTCACCTACATCATAGATTTCTACAATATTACGATGACATAATGCAGCTGCTGCACGTGCTTCACGATGGAAACGCGTAATATAAATAGGATCTCCCGTCAAGGAAGAACGAAGTATTTTTACAGCCACTTCTCTTTTTAATATATCATCATATGCAAGATAGACATCTGCCATACCGCCTTGGCCAATTAATTCTTTTAATTCATAACGGTCAGCAAGAATACGTCCTTTTTCACTCATCTTATGATTCTCCCTTCTCAATTAATAAAACACCAATATTATCTAATCCACCAAATTCATTGGCTGATTGAATGAGTCTTTCTGTTTTATGATTGACTGATTCATCTTCTTTTAAGATATCTTCAATCTGTTGAGATGAGAGTGAATTATATAATCCATCTGAACAGAGCAATATTGCACGATAATCTTCTTCAATCTTATAAAAAGAAATACGTAAAGCTTCTTTAATACCAATTGCCTGCACTAATACATTTCTTTTAGGATGATGAGAGGCTTCTTCTTGATTAATTATACCTCTTTTAAGTAACTCATTCACAAAAGTATCATCTGTCGTGATCTGTTTTAAAGTATCACTATATAAATAAGCTCTACTATCTCCTACATGAGAAATATAGGTATTCTTTCCATCCATATAACAGATGACAATTGTCGTACCCATACCAGCATATTCTCTATGCATATCACTTTCTTTATTTAATAAATCATTTGCAGTTAATAATAAAGAAGAGATCCAGGCATGAATAGATTCATCATCAATAAAAGGTGAATGATCAAAGAAATGTTCAATAATATAATTACTTACAAGAGTACTTGCAACATCACCTGCAAGATGACCACCCATTCCATCACATAATACACCAACGATTTCATGGTCTTTGATTTTATAAACTGCTCTATCTTGATTGACTGATCTTTTTGTTCCGATATCAGTCATCGCGGAGATAACCATATTATGCCCCTTTCTCTCTTTTTGCACGTAACTGTCCACATGCACCATCAATATCACGGCCATGTTCTTTTCTTAATGTACAATTAATATGTAAACGAATAAGTTCATCCTTGAATGCAGTAATCGTATGACCTAAAGACTGCTTATAGCCATGTTCATCAACAGGGTTATAAGGAATCAAGTTCACATAAACATTTAATCCACGAAGATAATGGGCTAACTGACGTGCATATTTAATATCATCATTGACATCCTTCAATAAAATATATTCAAGAGTAACACGGCGGTTTGTACGTTCAATATATGTCTTGATGGCATCTCTTAAGTCATCCATATTGTAACGTTTGTTGATTGGCATAAGTTCATTACGAATTTCATCATTAGGTGCATGTAAGCTAATAGCTAAGTTAACCTGGATTGGTTCATGAGAGAAACGTTCAATTCCAGGAATTAAACCACATGTAGAAATGGTAAGGTGTCTTGCACCAATCGCCAGACCATGAGGTTCATTGACTGTATAAATGAAGTTCATTACTTCATCATAGTTATCAAATGGTTCACCTGTACCCATCACAACTACATGAGTCACTCTTTCCTTTAAATCATTCATAACAGTCAAGACCTGTTTCACAATTTCACCACTTGTTAAGTTACGCTGTTTCTTTAATAATCCAGATGCACAAAATGAACAGCCCATATTACAGCCTAACTGGCTTGTAACACATAATGAACGACCATAAGTCTGAATCATTAATACTGTTTCAATGAGTCCTCCATCTTCTAATTCTAGAAGATATTTAGTTGTTCCATCACGAGCAACCTGTTTTTCTTTAATAGTTAAAAGTGCATCACTGAAATGATTAGAAAGTGTTTCTTGAAGTTCTTTAGAAAGATTTGTCATCTGATGAAAATCATAGACATTCTTTACATAAATCCATTCATAGATCTGCTTTGCACGGAATGGTTTTTGTCCAAGTGCTTTTAGTTCTTCTTTTAATTGTTCGAGTGTTAAGTCATAAATTGATTTCATCATACATCCTTTTCTAACAGACACATATAAAAGCCATCACTATGATATTCATATGGAAGTATAGTACGTTCTTCTACCACATGCATATCGGGATGCTTCTTTATGAATTTTTCAATCTGTTTTTCATTTTCTTTTTTATTTATAGTGCACGTACTATACACTATATTACCACCTTTTATACATAAAGAATATGCATTTTCTAGTAATTTTGCTTGAATAGGAATGATTTCATCCATTGCACTAGAGTCATGGTACTTAATTTCAGGCTTTCTAGAGAGTACACCGAGTCCTGAACAAGGTCCATCTAGAAGTATTTTTGTATACTGTTTATTAAATATAGAGAGGTCTGTACTGTCTCCTGTATGCACATGAATATTAGTCAATCCAAGTCTTTGGGCATTGTCTTTAATAAGTTTTGCTTTATGAGGATAAAGGTCATAGACATCCAGGGTGCCTTTATTATTCATCAAAGTGCCAAGGTGAGTTGTTTTAGATCCAGGGGCACCACACATATCTAAGACAAGATCATCTTCATTTGGATTAAGTAGACGCGCTACCATCTGTGATGATTCATCCTGAATCGTCACTAATCCTTCTTTAAAAGCTTCTGTATGGGCTATATTGCCTTCCTTTAATAAGACACTATCAGGTGATAAATAACCTGGAGTGAATTCTGGATATTTCTTTAAGAATTCCTCACGTGATATCTTATAAGTATTCACACGACCACTTTTTAAAGGCACTTCATTATCTGCACGAAGAATCTTTTCTGTTGTTTCAATGCCATATTGAGCATTCAACATCTTAACTAGCCACAATGGATGACTTGTAGAAATAGATAAACGTTCATCATGATCTAAATCATCTAAAGATCTTGTTTCATTAAAACAGCTATGGAGAATCGCATTAATCATGCCTCCTGCTCTTTTATTTCTTCTTTCCTTAATAATATCTACTGCTTCATTGACAATTGCATAATCTGGTGTATCTAGATAAAAATGTTGGTAGAGACTCATTAATAGAAGCATTCTTTCTACTACCTTTAAACGTGTATGAATATGAGGTTCTAATTGATATTCTAAATATAAACGATTCTGAATAGTTCCATAGACCAATGTTGTAATAAGTCCTCTTTCTGATGGTGAGAAGTCTTTTGTAAGAGTATGGTTTAAAGTAATATTTAAATAGCTTTCATTCTTTTCATAATCAATAAGTATATCTAATGCTGTATCTCTTTCTTTCATATTAATATGTGGAATACGGGTTAAAGTCGCATGCCACAATAACACCTCCTTTTCTTGTACGGTTATAATAATCATCAATGATACTTAATTGTTCATAGATGGGCTTAGATTCTATATATTTAATAAGAATTCTTTCACGATAGATATCCTGCATCTTAAAGGTAGACTGTGGTCCAATGATACGAACCTTTTCTAGGTGATCCCTTAAGTATTGACTAATATCTAAGGCAATATAATGAACATTCTTAGATGTACGTGATTGTACTATAACAGAGACCAAATGACAATATGGTGGATATTTGGCTTTCTTTCTAAATGCTATCTCTTCTTTAAAGAAAGCATCATAATCCTGCTTGACTGCTGCTTTAATTGCATAATGTTCTGGATTGAATGTCTGGATCATAACTGTTCCCTGTTTTTCTCCTCGGCCGCTTCTTCCTGCCACCTGACAAAGTAACTGGAATGTACGTTCAGAGGCTCTAAAGTCAGGTACCATTAAAGATAAATCAGCCATGAGTACACCTACAAATGTGACATTGGAGAAATCAAGTCCTTTCGCAATCATCTGTGTACCTAGCATAATATCTGCTTTATGTTCTTCAAAATCTTTTAAGAGTTTTAAATGAGTATTCTTATTACGTGTTGTATCAAAGTCAAAGCGAATGATATGTGCTTCAGGATACTGTTTTTCTAATTCTTCTTCTATTTTCTGTGTTCCATAACCAATCTTTTTAAGATGCGTACTTCCACAGTTTGGACAAGTACGAGGTGTAGGAATAAAATATTCACATAAATGACATTTGAGTCTATTTTCAGCTTTATGATAAGTAAGTGTGACATCACAATGAGGACAGCGTATTGGTTCATTACATGATTCACATTTAATAAAAGATGCATAACCTCTCTTATTTAAGAGAATCATTGCTTGTTCTTTTTTATCCAATGTTTCTTGTAATCTCTGTTTCATTCTTCTAGACATAAGTGAATAGTTCCCCTGACGGGATTCATTGCCCATATCTACAACCTCACAATAAGGGAGAGGTTTACCATTAATTCTTTGTTTCATCTCAAATAGGCTATATATTCCCTTTTTAGCACGGGCATATGTTTCTACTGAAGGTGTCGCACTACCTAAGACAATCTTTGCATGATTTTTTTCTGCACGCATCTTCGCAATAGATAGAGTATGATAGCGTGGTGTATTATCCTGCTTATAACTCATATCATGTTCTTCATCCATAATAATAAGACCAAGATTTTCTACCGGCGCAAAGATTGCAGAACGAGCTCCCACTACAATACGGGCTTCACCTTTTTTTATACGACGATATTCATCATACTTTTCACCTTGAGATAAACGTGAATGGATAATCGCAACTTCATCATGAAAACGTTCTTTAAAGACACGTTCCATCATTGGTGTAAGAGATATTTCAGGTACAAGCATTAATACTGTCTTATTTTCTTCTAACATCTTTTTAGTTAAGGCAATATAGACTTCTGTTTTACCTGAACCAGTCACACCATGAATGAGTGAAATCATTTGAGATGTTTCTAATACACCTTCCACTACACTTTTTTGAAGCGGGGTTAAAGTAATCTTATTATTAATCTTTAAGTTATTACCTGCATAAGGATCACGTTGTACTTCTTTATTATATACTTCAACAAGACCCTGCTTTTCTAGAGAAGTAATGACACTTCTTGAATAAGGAATATCCTTAAGAAACATTTCCCCCTTTTCTACTAATAGACGGAATGCTTCCTGTTGTATAGTTGTTTTAGGTGTTCCGGTATTAATGACTCTTACACATGTAATTGTTTTAATACCAACCATCTTATGAGTAGATGGCTTTAAAGTCCCAGGAAGCATAGCCTGGAAACAGGCAATCAAAGGACATAAAGTCATCTTTGACATACGATGAGCCAGTGTAATAAGTTCATCATTTAATAAAGGAGCTTCATCGATAACTGAATAAATATAAGAATACTTAAAGCCATCTCTTTCTTCTAATTCTTTTTGGGTTAAATCAACTTCTTCTACAGATAATACATAACCAACAACCTGTCGATGATTAAAAGGCACTTGAACACGTATTCCTGTCAAAATAGGTTTCTTAGATAAATAAGAAAAGCCACGGTCTAATGCCTGAACAGGATGTTCTATAAGTACTTCTACTTTAAACATAAAATCACCTCCTAAAAAAGAAAAAGCAGCCAGATGGCTACTTCATGTTCTCCTCGATAATCTTGACAATATCGTCTTTCGCACGCATAACATCATCGTTAACCACTACATGCTTATACTGATCTTTTGTCGCAATTTCTCTTCTTGCTTTATCAAGACGTTCTTTAATAACATCTTCAGCTTCTGTTCTACGTCCACGAATACGTTTTTCTAATTCTTCCATTGAAGGTGGTACTAAGAAGATTGTAAGAGCATCTGGTACTTTCTTCATAACCTGAAGTGCACCCTGTACTTCAATCTCTAATACAACATTCTTACCTTCGTCTAGTAGCTGATCTACATAGGCTTTAGGTGTTCCATAATAATTACCTACAAACTGTGCGTATTCTAGTAATTCACCCTGCTCAATCTTTTTCTTGAATGTATCAACGTCTACAAAGAAATAATCGATCCCTTCTTTTTCGCCAGGTCTCTTATAACGTGTAGTCATTGAAATAGAATATGCAAGGTTTAATGATTCTTCTTTAAATAGTTGTTCTCTGACTGTTCCTTTGCCTACGCCGCTAGGTCCACTCAGGATAATTAGAAGGCCTCTTTTCACTTATCTACATCCCCTTTTTAAGTAATCCTACATGAATAAAACAGTGATGTCAAACACTTTTAAATGTGTTATACTAAGTCGGGTGATGAATATGGCATTTGATGGAATTGTATTGTCACGTGTTACAGAACTATTAAATGAAACAATTGTGACAGGACGTATTTCAAAATTATATCAGATATCGAAATATGAATTATTAATGACTGTTCGTGCACAGAATGAGAACAAGAAACTTCTTGTTTCTATTCATCCAATGTATGCGCGTGTTCAGTTAACACAATTAAATTATCCTACACCTGATTTTCCTAACGCTCTCACAATGTTTTTAAGAAAACATATTGAAGGTTCATTTATTGAGCGTATTGAACAGGTAGGGCTTGATCGTATATTAAAAATTACTTTAAGAAGTAGAAATGAATTCAAGGATCTTGTAGAGTATCATCTCTATATAGAGATCATGGGTAAGCATTCTAACTTTATTCTTACTAATAAAGAAGATAAGATACTAGAATGTTTAAAGAGAGTATCGCCAAGTGATAGTATACGTATTATGCAGCCAGGGATTACTTATAGCTACCCTCCTCTACTTGATAAGAAGAATCCTTTTGAAAATACACCTGAAACAACAAATCTTGTGAAAGAGTTTGAAGGATTCTCTAAGGATTTAGCTGAAGAAGCAGCTTCAAGAATGGAACAAGGTGAAGATTTCAAAACTATTATGAATGAAATCAAAGAGAGTAAAGAACTCTATATAACTAGAAGTGATAAAGAAAAGTATCACGTGATTCCTTTACATTGTTTTGGAAAGAAGATAGATCAATATTCTCTTTTTGATGGATTAGATGCTTATTATCAATTTATTGATCAGAAGGATCGTATTAAACAGCAGACTTCTGATATTCTTCATTTTATTCAGAAAGAATATACAAAGAATGTCAATAAGCTTGATAAGCTAGAAAAGACTTTATTTGATTCTCATAATAGTGATGAATATCGTATTAAGGGTGATTTATTGTATGCTTCTTTACATCTTATCCAAAAAGGGATGAAAGAAGTGACTGTAGATAACTATTATGATGGCACAAAGATGACAATTGAATTAGATGAGCGTTTTGATGGCAAAACAAACGCGAATCATTATTATAATAAGTATCAGAAGGCAAAGAATTCTTTAAAGGTTCTAGAGGAACAGATTGAAAAGACTAAAGAAGAAATCAATTACTTTGATACTTTAAATACCTTGATGGATAATGCGGATTATTATGATGCCATGGAAATCAAGGAAGAACTTGAAAACATGGGATATATTCGTAAGAAGAATGTCAAGAAGTTAAAGAAGAAAACACATCCTCATTATGATGTTTATCGTACTCGTGATGGTATTATTATTTATGTAGGTAAGAATAACTTACAGAATGATTATCTAACATTTAAAATGGCATCACGTAATGATATGTGGTTTCATGTCAAGGATATGCCTGGTTCCCATATTATTGTACATGCAGAAAACTTGGATGAGTATACAATGAGACTCGCTGCAAATATTGCAGCATATTTTTCTAAGGGTAAATATAGTTCAAGTGTTCCAGTGAATTATTGTTTAGTAAAGAACTTAAAGAAGCCTCATACAAATAAGCCAGGTTTAGTTCTTTTAGGACATTATAAGACTATTTATATTGATCCTGATGATTCTTTCTATGATGAGTTAGAAAAAGTGGAGGATGCAAGATGAAATTAATACCTTGGAAGTTTAATAATGATATAGTAGAAGGCTATACTGTACCAGCTCATATTGATGGAAAGCTATTTAATATGAGTTATAATGGAATAGAAGACAAGCAGGTACTAGAAAACCGTAAAGAACTAGCCAAAATGCTTGGTACAGACCTTGATCATATGGTCGCACCCTTACAGCGTCATACAACACATTATTTAAGTGTAAATACAAAAGATGGTGGTAAGGGGATTTATAGTCAGAAGGATGCTTATTTAGGTTTTGATGCATTATATACTAGAGATACAGACTTGACTCTATTTACTTTCCATGCAGACTGCTGTCCTGTTCTATTATATTGTGAGAACCAGCATTTAATTGCTGCCATTCATTCAGGATGGAAAGGAACAGTGACTGAGATTGTAGGTAAGGTGACACGTCATTTAATTGAAGATGAAGGCTGTGACCCTAGTACTATATATGCTTATGTAGGGCCTTCTATTGAAGCACGAAACTTTGAAGCCATGGATGATATTATTGATTGTGTAAAGAAAATGAGCTTTGATACATCATCTTTCTATACTAAAAAAGATGAGACACATTATCTTCTTAATTCAAAAGGTCTGATCAAGCAACAATTATTAAATTGTGGTGTATTAGACGAACATATTGAAGTCAGTCCTTATTGTACAATGGAGAATGATGACTTGTTCTTTAGTTATCGTAAGACACATACTAAAAATCGTAATATTTCTATTATCAGACTTAAAAAATAGCTGGATTATTCCAGCTATTTTTCTATTTCACCAGCAAGTAATGCCATTGTATGAGGAATTTCTTCAATAAGTTTTTCAGGAATGACAGTATATGCCTGCTTTGCGACTTCATCTCCTGCACACCCATGAATATAGACACCTAGTATTGCAGCTTCTAGTGGTTCATAACCTTGTCCTAATAATGAAGTAATAATACCTGCAAGTGTATCACCCATACCACCTACTGCCATCGCTTTATTACCAGATGCAATACGATAAGATGATTTGCCATCAGTCACAATAGTATGAGGTCCTTTTAAAACAAGTATGCAATGATATTGTGATGCAAAACTCTGTGTGGCAATCATTAAGTCAGGATAGTCTTCTACATGACATAAACGTTTGAATTCACCAATATGTGGTGTAAGGATCACTGAACGGTCTTGTTTTTCTAGTAAGTGCATATTTCTAGATAGAATTGTAAGTGCATCTGCATCAATTACAAGCGGACAGATAGAAGCAGTCATAATATCTATTACAGCTCTAAAGGCACTTTCTTCTAGTCCTAATCCACATCCTACTAATAATGCATCATAGCCATCAAAATCATCATAACGGAAGATCTGTGGTCTTAATACAGGAATCGCTTCAGGCATATAAAGAGGTAAAAGAGATGTTACTTTTTCTGAAGTAATAGTCTTTACTATACCTGCACCTGTATAATAGGCTGCTTTAGTGGCAAGTAATGGTGCACCTGTATATTGATCACTCCCTACAATTAAGCCATCTACACCATAAATATTCTTATAGCCATTATAAACTCTTTTTCTTAAATGTTCCTTTACATAATCCTCTTCTACATATTCAAATAACCCTGCTTCTTTAAAACAATCCTTAACAGCTAATGTTTCTAGAATGACTTTACCTGTATATTCTAATGAACGAGGATCTAAGAATCCTTGTTTTAAAGCAGTTAAGGTGACTGTAAAGTCAGCTTTTAAAGCACCCTCGTAAGCTTTACCTGTATTACAATCAAGTCCTGTAGGAATATCAATTGCCCCAATAGTTCCATTATAATTATTCATAATAGATTCTATAATGATTTTATACATCCCTCTAGGTGCACTATTTAAGCCAAATCCAAATAACCCATCGACAATACATTCATAATCATTCCAATTAATTGTATTAATATTATCTTCATCTACATAGATCAAATGATTCTCTTCACATTGATCACGATAATAACGATTGGCCTGTGATACCTTTCCTATATCTCCACTATAATAATAAATGACATGCTTTCCTAGTTTTTCTAGCTTTAATCCTAAAGAATAGCCATCTGCACCATTATTGCCTGGTCCAATAAGAATCGCAAATCTATTATATTTTGTGAAATGATTGAGTAATGCATCACTTGCAAGATTAACAAGTTCTTCTATTTGATATCCATGTTCTAATAAATAAGCATCATATTGTTTTAATAAATCCTGTGTTCCTATGTACATATATAACACTCCCTTCTTAATTATTCTACCATAATCGAGTAGGAGAAAATAATTAAAATTATTTTCGTCCTCTCACACCACCGGGCA
>OHAU01001138.1_pt1 | contig 32884 bp, 29 predicted proteins | sample 1577181 | NCBI WGS metagenome assembly OHAU01 (sample SAMEA3541472, study PRJEB24748) | human gut metagenome | biome: human gut; feature: human-associated habitat; material: faeces | place: China | collected 2012 | reverse complement strand
TTGCATGTGTTAGGCACGCCGCCAGCGTTCATCCTGAGCCAGGATCAAACTCTCAAATAAAATGTTTAAGATGTCAGATCGAGGTCCAGAACCACTGGTTCTTTTCCTGTCTTTACTGTTTATTTAGGTTTTGAACTTTCGTTCTGTTCCATGGACTTTCCTGCAGACATCACTCTCAGGAAAACCCGAATGAAATTTGAATTAACGTTCAAGGTTGTTTTGTTATTCAGTTATCAAGGTTTTGTGTTTTCTTTCGAAAACGCTTAATTATATTATCACATCTTCAAGTTCTTGTCAAGAACTTTTTTTCAAAAACTTTTTTCTTTTTTAAGAAGTCTGTTCTCTCTTTCAAATGTGAACTTTTATATATTATCACACAACTTCTAATCTGTCAAGAAGTTTTTTAACTTTCTTTTAAGATTCTTTTCATTTTCCTAAGAAAAATGGGTTTCTCGTGTGCAACGGATATTATAATATCATAACAGTATATATGAGTCAAGCTTTTTTTGAATAAATTTTATTTTTCTTAAAAAATGTTGTATACTGTACTTTTTTTGTATTTTTCTTTCCCTTTGTGTTCTTTTGCTTTGATATATTGTTATTTTTTTATCATTATTATAGATAAATTGACTATTTCTTTTACAAAATTCAAGAATGCCTCGGCATTCTTGCTGCGAGATGCGCGTCATGCAAAGCATGACATATTTCTTTTGCGCATCTCTGCAATCCTGCCGGAGGCTATATCAGATGGGGGATTGACTCCCACCACTGATACTAATTTGTCTCCACCTGAAGATGTGGGAGTCATCTCACATCTGATATTATTCTTCCCCCTACTATATCTGATATTTGTCACCTATTTTTTTATTTTGGTATAAGCACTATATAATACCGGCATTTATATCTTATATTCACCCAGCATAGCTTGGGGATTCGCTCTTTCATTTACCAGCTCTTATCCTCACTTTACCTGTCCTTACTCCTTTTTGAAGCAGCCTGTTCATATTCGCCAGGCTTTCCGGACGTACATGAACTTCTACTTCGTTTTTTAATCGGGCAAATGTATCTGCATAAACTTTTTGCAAGTTTCTTCCTTTTAAATAAATAGTCTTTAGATGTTCATTTTCACAAAAAACTTCTTTTTCTATACTATGCAGTCTGGAATTACGGCTTTTTCCTAAAGTAATCTTCTCTAGTCGCCTGCATCCAGCGAGTGCTTCTTTTTCCAGAACCCGAATACAATCCGGCAGCGTAAGCGAACGCATTTTTCTACAATCGCAAAAAGCTTTCGGTGCTACTCTTTCTATAAAATAATAATAATCACCGATTTTTACCTGCGCCGGAATCTGAATCTGGCTTGTATCTTCTATATAATATAATAACCGGACACTTCCATTCTTTATGGACGGGTTTATAATTTCATAGCGATTTCCTTCCACCTCGGCTACCCTGCCTGCCGGATTTGAAAACTCCCAGCTTGCATGAATTTCTTCATCTTGCGTTACTGTTTCCGGATGGTTATCCCAGCGTAACGTATATCCCTTTTTCTTTAACTTGGGATACTCTATTAAGTCTCCGTAATGGTATTGCTTTTCTTTTATTTTTTCTTCTAGTTGTTCATCCTGTAAACCGTTATTACCTTCCGATAATCGTTCATAGATACATACGTTGTATTCATTGTAAACAGATGAAAAAACCGCATGAACTTCTATATTTTCTTTTACACTGTCAAAGGTTTTATCCCAGCCTTCAAAGATATAATGCCATACTGCATCCTGCTGTTTTACCGGGCTTTGTGGCGCATGTGCTTCCTGTCCATATAAAACTTCTTCTTTTTTTAATACTGTGCCGTCTTCATGAAAAAAAGCTACTGTAAAAGAGCGTTTCCTCTCCTCAAAGACAGCCTTTGCCATCGTATCTTTTTCTATGTGAGAAAGATCATTATTCCAGCCTTTAAAAATATAATAGTGTTCCGCTGTCTTTGGTTTTTGTGGATGATATGGCTGTGATGCCGCCTGACCGTATGGAACACTTTCTGTTCCAAGTAACTTTCCACTCTCATGGAAATACATCACCAGGTATTCTTTCGGTACTTCTTTATAAACCGCCTTTACCACAAGATTCCCCTGCACACAGGAAATATCCTGGTCCCATCCTTGAAACTTTATTTCATGATGCTCCGATTCGCCTTTCTTTTTGGGAAGTTCAGGAGGAATCGCCTCTTCTTCATGCGAAACAAAGGAAGTCTTTAAGACATTGCCCTCTTCATCCTGAAATACAACAATATGCTTTTTTTCTTTCTTTGCTCCTGCCAATAGCTCGCCCTCCTATCACTTTAATGTACTCTCGGAATCTTTCTTGCAAAATCAAGCACAAAAAGATTCCGAGAGTACTTTTTATTCTTCCAAATTAACTACAAATATTTTCTGTTAAGCAGCCCATTTTTCAAAGAAAAATGAGCAATTATGAATGTTTCAGAATTACGGGAGCAGCGTCAGCTACAAGGTAATTCGTGATATTAATATACAATGATATCATAGGACTTTTTAAAAACTTCCCCGGCTTTTAATGTGTTGATGCCCGGCTTTTCAGAAATTTCCCCTTGAAATCCTTTATTATCGCATCGTCCGCACCATGGCTCTAAGCAAACATATGGTGCGCCCGGTTTCGACCATATTCCAAAGTTAGGGAAGTTTTTGCTTTCTAATGCAATATAAGGCTTTCCATTCGGTAATGCTAATCCCACCCATTCGATCTGTCCATTATCAAATATTAAGGCATCTTTATCAAACATATCTTTTTTCAAAGCATATTTGCTATTTGTCAGTTCCAGTTTGTGTGTTTTATCGGTGAGTGCAGTACCGTTTTCTGCATCAATAAGAATATAGGAAAGAGTTTCTATTCCTTCTTTAAACACAAGCGAATAGTCCTCAAAATCTGTATCTGGAAGAATATTTACGTTAAATGCAGGATGTCCACCGATTGTAAAATACATTTCTTTATCATCCACGTTCTTCACATTCCATTCTACCGACAGGCGATTGTTCTCTAATCTATGCGTAATTTCCAGCACAAAATCAAACGGATATTTCTTTTTACTTTCCTCATCAGCACATAGACGATACGTTACGAAATCTTCTCCTGCTGCTATCTGCTCAAATTCCGTATCTCTGGCAAATCCATGCTGTCCCATTGGATATGCTTTGCCATTATAAGTAAAATGTCCACCATAATACTTTCCTACATTGGGAAAAAGCACCGGTGCATGGCGATTCCAAAAAGCGGGGTCAGCCTGCCAGATAAGCTCCCTGTCATTTTCCTTATCATAAATGCTGCTAAGTTCTGCCCCATGCGCATCAATAGTTACAGATAACTTTTCATTTTCGATTGTGTAAGCTGCCATTTTATTCTCCCCTTTATATATATTATATCTTCTTGCAATCTTTTTGTATTATAATCCACATAAAATAATCCGGCAGACCAGTATCTGCCGGACTTATGTAAAGTATATCATATATTTCTGACTAATCCAAATCAAAAAGCTGTCTTGGTTTTAAACTTACCGAAGTCCAGGTTTCTTTATTAGCTGGCACCCCATATAAGGTAACTTTACTATCTACTTTCGCAAAAATACGACATTCTTTTTTATATGTTGTATTTGTTTCTTTTAAATAGCTTTCCATATCGTTTAAGCTAAACTGGAAGGTATCATTCCCCTGTAGTTAGTTGAAACTTTCCTTCCTGATTAACTGTAATCGTCTGTCCGTCCGAATATTTTTTCAGGATATCTGCCTTTCCGGACACTGAAATTTTACTTACCTTTACAGATTCGCCATTGATATTCATCTCTTTTCCATTTTTATCATCTTCGATATACAGCTCCATTGTAAGCGAATTTGCGTTACTGTCCGTATTGCTTAAGTTCGATGCGACCATGTTGTAGTCGCGGATTCGAATACAAAACGTATTGTCCCCATCTAAAATATTTGATGTATCACCAGCTTCCGATGCTTTTAAGCGGTCCGGCATATAATAACGATACTCTTCCTGCGAAGCTACCGGGTCAAAATCATCAAGAAAGGTGGCTTCCGGATCAACTGCCGTAACATTTGCGGCAGCAATAACAGCATTCGCAAAAAGCTGCTGTTCCTGCTGTGTAATTCCTGTTTTGTGCCCTACTCCAGTGTAGATAACATTTCCTTTACTGTAAAAATAATAATTATTACGAACATCGTTTGGACTGTATGTATATGCATTTTCTTTTCCATTTTTTAAGCAAAACCATACAACAATATCATTTGTTCCATCATGATTAGAATCTTCTTCCATTGCGAGCTGATAATATTGTGAGTGCGTAGTTGCTGTACTAATAGAAGAACTTATGTAATATGGATATTGTGTCATGGCTCCCTCATTCACTTTGCTGGCATGTGATGTCGTATGCCCTGTATTATCAAAGGAATTATTGGAAAATCCCTGCGTCATCAGGCTACTTTTCTTTCAGTCGGAGATTTTGGACTCCCACTGAGACAAATTTGCTGTCACTCACCACCTGAAAGAGGCGGGAGTCTTCTCGACTGAGATAAATATTAAGAGAATAGTTTTTTCTTCACTTTCGTATATTCTTCTTCAGTATATCCTTTTTCTAATATTTTTTCTTTTTTCGTCTACACCAAATCTATAGATCAGGAGTTGGTTTCTGCTATCCAATTCTGAACAGTTTCAATAGAGAGATTTACAGCTTTTGCAATCTGTTCTGCTGGCATTCCCATATCAAGAAGAGTAAGGGCAGTTTCTCTTGCTTTTTTTAATTCGCCAGACTGCTCTCCTTCGTTATAGATTTCTTCTAATTCCTGACACATTTGATTCACTCCTTCCGTAGTTTCTTTTAACTGCTGTACTCTTGCAGACAGGACATTACTATACATTTTGTCTGCTTCTTTACAATGTAAGTCATGCATTAAGCGGTCTAATTCGGTATCGTCCTGTTTTTTTGAGTTTACATATAAAATATGTTGTCCATCTTGAAATGTATCTTCGGTTTCTTTGATTCTTCTTTGTATGTGACTGATCGGTTGGCTGTATTCAAGGATATTATTTTTAGTAATGAAAATGATATATGTTTCCGGGAGATTGTCAAAAAGATCGCCGGGATTCAGTAGATTCATATCCAGTAGACCGCAGTGGTATCTGGCATTTACGCTATCTCCGTTATGATATGTCAATGGTTGCTATACAAATATTATATACATAATTTGACATAAAAGTCAATAAGTATTTTGTCTGTCCCTGTAAAGATAAAATTTATGGTAGAAAATATGGAAAGCTTATGGCTTTTAAAATTGTAGAAATCCTAAAAAAATTGTATAATGTGACGAATTTTTTGTTGTAAAAAGTAAAAGTATATAGTAAAATTTCAAGTGAGAATCTTAATGATTGAGAAAAAATGACAAGTGTAGCAACAAAAATTATTCGTTTTATGTCAAAAATTTAAGGAGGAAGACGTATGAAGAAAAGAAATGTTTTTTTGATGTTGGTTGTATTTGTGTTAGGTATGTTTGCAGTTTGTTTTTCTGCTAAGAATGTAAAGGCAATGGAGATTGCAGAAGATGGAGAATATACTCTTGTGTTAAGTACCACATGGGATGAAGATGAATATATTGATGGAAAAATTTTTAAAATAATTCGATTTAATCTGGCTGAAGATGAAACTACGGTTAACGTGTCAGATCTTACAAAAGGAGTAGAGGTATTTAATGGAAAGAATATATTTAAAAATTGTTGGAAAAGAAGTAGTTCAGAAGAAATAGTTACTGAATTGAAGATTAGTGATTTTAATGGATCAGGGGAACTATGGAATGGGAGTAAAGCAGAACAATATACAAATGGCTGTGTCTTATATCCAAAGTTTTCTGATGAACCGTTAAAAAAAGAGGGAAAGTATTATATCATTCTTGATGGATTTGCTGGTAAAGTTAATGGAGAGAATGAAGTTAAGATTGTCAAGGCTGCGGACGAATTTAACAGTTTGGATCTGTCAGAATATACAGCAGAAAGAAGCGGCTGTGATTTCTGCGGATGGGGATACGATGGACAGCAGATAACTAAGGTGGATAAATCCTTTTTTAAAGATGATGATGTTACAGTAACAATTACGGCATTATATAAGAGTAAGAAGTTTTATGGCGTGGATAGTAAAGGATTATTAAATAATCCAGATTTGCCAGAAGAAGAGAGACCACGTTCATATGTGTTAAATCTTGATGCAAATGGTGGAATGCTTGAAAATAAAGAAATCAAGCAATATGACTATCTTGGTGGTGGAAATAGTGGAACATCAATGGCAATATTTCATTATATTCCTGTTAAATACGGTTATATTTTTAAAGGATGGAATAATAAGAAAGATGGAAGAGGGAACTATTATAAATATATGTATTGGCGTTCCTGGAGAGGGAGAGAGGATTCGGAATTTGACCTCGCTGGAAAGATAGCAGATAGCGACTACTATACTAACCTGACTTTATATGCTGTTTGGGAAAAAAATGAAAATATTCCTATTCCTAAAAATGATACGGTTAAAAATGATACGATTAAAAATGATACGATACCTGCCGATGAAAAACCAGTAAAAGTAATAGTAAAGAAGCCTGCCATTAGAAAGGCAGTCCGTACAAAAAATAATAAGAAAATTAAAATTACTTTAAAGAAAGTTGCAGGTGTTAAAGGATACCAAATTCAGTATGCAACATCAAAGAAATTTACGAGAAAAACAACAAAAACGGTAAAAGTCAAAAAGAATATAAAAACTATTACAAAGTTGAAAAGAAAAGTGTATTATATCAGAGTTCGTGCATACAAAACTGTGAAAGGAAAAATATATTACAGTAAGTGGAGCAATGTAAAAAAAGTACGAATAAAAAAGTAAGAAGAATGGAGAGTCATTTATAGGCATCCAAAATCCTGAAGGACTTTTTTTCTAAAGGTTTCAGGGACGTTTGTTCATTTGCTTTTCCCATATTTTTTACTGCCATCTTCCTGCTCGCTCTCAAAGTAATAATTTGTACAGTCATAATAAAGGATCTTGTCGTTTCTGCTGCCAAGAAAATGACTGTTTTTGTAAATATCAGACTGGATCATATCACATTCATTTCCGAGAACATCCAGTGCACGATAAATAAAACAAAAAAAGTTGACATAAAAAATGCAGGTTTTATGCGGCCTGCGACCTATTTTTTTAAATGTAACTGTCAAACTCCCGTCCAGTATATCATATTCTTTAAATTCTTCTAGACTGTATTTTACAATCCAGCAGGAAGTTTTATTGCAGCGGCAGTCTGATTTAATCCCGTAAATTAGTGAAATAATTAAATTTCAAGTATATACAACAATTTGAATGTCAACCTTTTAAAATTTAATTTCCAGAAAACCCATGCCCTTCTGGAAAATTCTCATTTTTATCAACTGTGGATTTAAATTAGACAGAAAAAAGAAAAAATACGATATCCCAGATGCGGCTTCGGAGCGTGTTTAAAATGCGGATGAGCATTTTAAGCACAGCGACTACAGAGCAGATGGGATATCGTATTTTTTCTTTTTTCGTCTACATCAAATCTACAGATCAGAATTCTTTTACCGAAAGTGTCATAAAATCAACCACTTAGACACATCCTATTGAATTTTGGTTAAGAAAATGATACGCTATTTTTAAAGTAGCAAAGTCTATATTTTAGAGAGTGTTTGAAAAATCATTCCTGCAATCCACACGTCCTAATTTGCGGTATATTTTGCCTTCATGCGGTTGACGTAGCCTGCTATGCCGCCTTCATTCAAGCAAAATCTTCCACAAATTGTAACGGAATCTTCCAGAAAGCATTTTTCAAACATGAGCAAGGGGAAAGTGAGGAAAACTATGAAAAAACAACAGAAAAGGGTGAGATTTAGTCACATAATAGGGATTACTTTTTTTCTTATAATTCTTATTGGATTATTACCGTTAAAATTAAAAGGTAATAATTTAGGAGAAGTGTATGCAAAAACAAATCAAAAAAAATTAGAAACAGGTGATACCGTTGTGTTTGGATCTTATCCACAAAGCAAGGTTGTAGATGAATCTTTAATAAATATTCTTGATAATTTGGATTTAGATAGTAATGATAATGTTACATACAAGAAACAAAAATATCGAAAAAAAAGTGATGTATGGTATAAGTATGAACCAATTGAATGGACTGTATTAGAAGGAAAAGATTCTAATGTTTTTGTAATATCTAAAAAAGTATTAGATGTGTGTAAAATAGATGATAATAGAGTGTATTGGAAAGACTCTCATGCAAGGAAATGGTTAAATAAAACATTTTATCAAGAAGCATTTTCGAAAAAGGATAGAAGTTATATAAAATTGTCTAGCGTAAAGAATAATTGCTCTCAAAATAATACACAAGACTATCTTTTTTATCCATCTGTTTCAGAATTAACAAATGAAGAATATGGATTTAAAGATGATGAATCAAGAAAAACAAGTACAACGGACTATGGAAGTGGAAGTAATAATTGTTATTTTACAAGAGATGTATCTTGGTTAATTTTAGGAAGTCCTATGGATTATTATGGAGTATATGGATTTAATGGTACGATTCAGCAATATGCATTTCTATGGAATGATTGGGGAGCCAGACCATGTATGAGGCTGAAAACAAGTGTGGTTGATTATATGAATGAAACAACGGAAAATTTTATACATGAAAATGACTTTGTTAAACAGCTAGATGTAAAAAATCTATTGGATGATATAAACATAGGAGGCGAGAAATTATCTTCTCCAACTATGAATATTTTAGGGAAGAAAGTATCGTTATTAAATATGGATGCTGATGTAAAGCTTTCTGTGAGTGATTCGATACAGGCTGTCTATAATCAGAAAAATCAGACGGTAGAGATTTTGATTGGATTTAAACAGATGGATGACAGTGCAACGATTGGACCGGATGGGAATACAACAACGTACTGGAGTGAATCGTATCAGCAGGTAAAAAATCTTTACCAAAATGCAACTGGTAAAAAGGTGAACACAACAAAACTGTGGAATCAGTATTCTAAGCTGCGTGGAAAGCTAAAGAAGCAGAATGCTAGTCTGGGAATTAGGGCAAGTGCTTCGGTAATGGGCTATTTGGAGTTTTCTTGTGGAAGTGGGAAACCAGTATTTTCAAAAGGTGGGATTGTTACAGAGTTAAAGACAGGTGCAGATTATACATTTCATTGGGCTCCACCATTTTCGGCAGTATATACGAGGATAGGTGTGGGTGTTAACAGCGAAGGTAATCTTAAAGTAAAATATAATGAAGCTAAGAAATATGTATTTTCTGGAGATCTTGGAGTGGATGGATCATTAGAGGGTGCCATTGGAATTGGAAGTAAAAGAGGTGGTACCTATGCAGAGGGAACATTAACTGGAACATTAAATTCAAAATTAAAATTTCCAGCAAGTTCTTTAGAAAAATGTTTAAAAGTAACAGGAAACCTAACAGCAAAAATCAATGTAGCGGTACTTAATTATGATCTTACAGAGAATAATTTAAAACATGATTTTGGAAATTATCAATTTTATCCGGCACAAAGTAAAGCAAAAATACGGAAGATACAGAAGAATGCGAATAGTATAATCAGTGATGAGGATCTGACATTAACACATCGCTCTTATTTAGAAGAGGAAGGGATTGCTGTACAAGCGGCGCAAGACCAGACATTTGAAAAGAAAAATTGTTTTCCAAGTAATGCGCCACAGCTTCTTTCTTTATCAGGTAATAAAAAGCTTTTAATCTGGAATGATGATAATCCAAAAAAGGATGATAAAAATAATGTATCGATTTATTATTGTATCTATGATGGAACAAGCTGGGGAAAAACAAAACAGATTGAAGATGATGGATGTCTGTGTGGCAGCGTTTCGGCAGTAGAGAGGGATGGAAAGGTAAATATTATATTTTCACGTTCAAATGAGCCAATTTTAAAAAATGAAACGTTAGATGATACTCTGAAAAAAATGGATTTGTATATTGCAAAATTTGATGGAGAAACATTTTCTGTTCCTGATAAGTTAAAAACAACTTCTGGTGGAGAAACATCGGATAGTAATTCCATATATGAAGTAATGTATGGAGTGGGAATTCAGAATAATAAATTGCATTATGCATGGGTAGAAAATAGTGAAAATTCTTATTTTTTATCTGAGGGAACAAATAAAATTTATCGGATGTCAGATGGCGGTTCTAAGGAATTGATTACAAGTACTGCTAATGCGGTATCCGATTTTACGGTAAGTAAAACGAATGGTTACGTTACGTGGAAGGAGACAAATCCGGATGATACGGAGGGAAAGATTTATATAGCGAATGAAACGGGCAAAAAGCAGCTTTTGACGGATGAAGATATCTCCAATTTTAAAATAGTAGATGATAAATTGTTTGCAACAAAAGAGGGAGGAGTTTGTTGCTGGGATTTGGAAACTGGAAACGAAGAGGGAGAATGTCCTCTGAATTTAAGTGATTACGAGGTAGAAAAATCAGGCGATGGTTATGTTATTGTGTATTGTCAGACAGAAGATGATGGAACACAGACATTATGGATGGTAAAGGGAACTGGATTTGAATGGGCAGAGCCGGAATGGACAGAACCGGTTCAGATTGCAAAAGATAATGCTTATCTTAGAAATGTAAGTATTTCTGTAGATGAAGAAGGAAATATAATGACCGCTAGAAATCTGTTGGATGTAACAGACGATGGCGTGCAGTTTGACAAGGGAACTTTAAAAGTTGATGTGTTAGACGACTATGCAGATTTTGTCTGTGGTGATTATCTTGTTTATAATTCTGATGAAATTACTCCATCTGGAAAAGCAGATTTTACTTTTGAAGTATTAAATAACAGTCAGAAAAAGGTAGAATCTTTTGATGCAGTAATGAAGGATAAAAAAGGAAATATTTTTTATTCTGGCAGTGTAGATCAGGAAATATCTCCGGGTGAAAGAGCAGAATGTACAGTACAGTGTAGTATCCCATCAAATTTAGAGAAAACAGATGTGATATTAACGGTAACTCCGCCATATCATGAATATGATACAACGAATAATAGCTGCTCTACAACCTGTGGATATGCAGATATAAAAATTATGAATATGGAGCAAAAAGACGAGAGAGAAATCGCAGTTACATTTGAAAATAGTGGTTATGAATCAGTAGCGGACTCAACACTTGAATTTTATCTTGACTCTGAAGAAAATACACCAATTTATTCATGTAAAGGACCAGTGGTACCTGCAGGAAAGACAATAACTAAGAGTTATACAATTCCGGAACAGGTATTGGCAAAGGGTGAAGGAAAAGCATCTTTAATATGTGTTGTCACACCAAAAGAAGAAGAGGAAGAAACCGCGAATAATACGGGATATCTGGAATTTGCATGGAGTAATTCAAATCCAATTATTCCAGATGAATCAAAGAAAGATGAACCAAAAAATAATAATTCATCTGCAAATCAGAATAGTAAAGCAAATGGAAAAGTAGAAGTATCCTCCATTCGCCTTTCTGGTATTTCAAAACAAATAGCCGCAGGCAAAAAGCTTACCTTAAAAGCTGTTGTTTTACCAGATAATGTTTCCAATAAAAATCTTATCTGGAAGTCCAGCAATCCAAAGATTGCAACCGTAACCCAGAGTGGTATTGTCACCCTGAAAAAGAAAACAGGTGGTAAAAAAGTAACGATTACGGCAACAGCAACAGATGGCAGTAACAAATATGCTTTCTGGAAGATTACATCCATGAAAGGTATCGTGAAGAAAGTTAAAATTACAGGAAGTAAGCCAGTAAAAGCAGGTAAGAAATTAAAATTGAAAGCCAAGGTAACCGCCACAAAGAAAGCCAATAAGAAACTTCTCTGGACATCAAGTAATACAAAGTATGCCACAGTAAATGCTAAGGGGATTGTAACAACAAAGAAAGGTGCCAAGGGAAAAACTGTAAAAATTACAGCAATGGCAACGGATGGCAGTGGAAAGAAACATAGTATAAAAATCAAAATAAAGAGGTAAAAGAGCTGGAGAAATAATTTATTTAAAAAATTTTAAAAAAAGTTATTGACGAATTAGTATTTTGTGCTATAATGTTAGACAGTGCAAAAATACCCAGACAGTTGTATTAGGCACAATACGCAACTGGAGGGAGGTTAGGTGAGTCAATGTCAAGTATTATCGTTAAAGAAAACGAATCTTTAGACAGCGCTCTTCGTCGTTTTAAGAGAAGCTGTGCTAAAGCAGGTATTCAGCAGGAGATTCGTAAAAGAGAACACTATGAGAAACCAAGTGTGAAACGTAAAAAGAAATCTGAAGCTGCTAGAAAACGAAAATATAAATAAGTGCTGTAAGAGGACATCCAGTTATGGATGTCCTTTTTTCATACTATCAACAGACGGCCGCTAAGAAAGAATATAGGCTATATTCTTTCCTAGCGGCCTGTTTTTTGGAGGACGGAAAAAAGGATATTCTGGGGAAATTTGAGATTTAGAAATTTAGATTTCTGCTTACTTTGAAATTATTAGGATATGGAGATTATGATTTTAAATTTTGTCAAAGACAGAAATCTGGGAAACTAATCAAATTAGACATAATCGTGATTATGTAAAGTTCACAAAAGAAAAACGTTCTTTTGTAAATAGTTATTCAAAATATCCTTAAAATTGCACAAAACTAATTGACCGATTTATACAAAAGTGATATTATTAGAACTGGGATGAGTGTATGAATTGTCATATACTTCCAACGATATATTATTTCTTTGAAGGAGGAGATTATTTTGAAGAAGATTATTAATGCAGTAGATCAGGTAGAAAACCAGATGATAGAAGGTATGGTTAAGGCTTTCCCTCAGTATGTTAAGAAGCTTGACTGTGGTAATGTTGTTGTCAGAGCGCAGAAGAAGACTGGCAAGGTAGCATTAATCAGTGGTGGTGGAAGCGGACATGAGCCAGCGCATGGCGGATTCGTTGGAAAAGGTATGTTAGATGCTGCAGTTGCAGGTGCTGTATTTACTTCTCCTACTCCTGACCAGATTTATGAAGGAATTAAAGCCGTTGATGATGGCAAGGGCGTTTTAATGGTAGTAAAGAACTATACAGGTGATGTTCTTAACTTCGAGATGGCAGCAGAGATGGCAGCGGATATGGATGGCATCGATGTAAAAGAAGTTGTTGTTAATGATGACGTAGCTGTACAGGATTCTTTATATACAACAGGTCGTCGTGGTGTTGCCGGAACTGTATTTGTACATAAGATTGCCGGAGCATTAGCAGAAAGAGGAGCAAGCCTTGACGAAGTACAGGCTGTTGCTCAGAAAGTTATTGATAACGTAAGAACAATGGGTATGGCTATTAAGCCTTGTACTGTACCAGCAGCCGGAGAACCTGGATTTGAACTGGCTGACGATGAGATGGAGATCGGTATTGGTATCCATGGAGAGCCTGGTGTTGAGAAGAAGCCTCTTGAAACAGCAGATGAGATTGTTGATACACTTCTTGAGAAGATTTTAGCAGATATCGACTATGCAGGATCTGAAGTTGCAGTGATGATTAATGGATGTGGATCTACTCCTTTAATGGAACTGTTCATCGTTAATAATCATGTGGCAGATGTTTTAGCTGAGAAAGGTATCAAAGTATATAAGACAATGGTAGGCGAATACATGACATCTCTTGAGATGGAAGGATTCTCTATCACATTACTTCGTCTGGATGATCAGATGAAAGAACTTTTAGATGATGAGGCAGATACTCCTGCACTTACCGTTACAAAATAATAGAACAACAAGCAGACTGTCTAAGGCCAGTTATTGACAGACTGACCTTAGACAGGTTACAATGAATTATAAAAAGACCGGCGTAATCTGCGTGGGTCTTTTGTTACAGTATTAATATGATACCAGGGTAAAAGGCTAGAAAGCCGATGTAAGTATGCTTGCAAGAGTGTAAAGCATGTAATAATCTGGTATCAAAAGGGTCAAAATACTTTTTGACCTCAACAGCATAATATCAGGAAAGAGGACATAATTATGGCAGACGTAAAAAAAGTAATTGAGATCATTGACAAGATTATTGCAGATGTAGATGAGCAGAAGTTATTTTTAACAGAGCTTGATAATGTAATTGGTGATGGTGACCATGGAATTAATCTTGCACGTGGTTTTGATGCAGTTAAAACAATTGAAGGAACATTTGAAGGCAAAGATATCGGAGCTATTTTAAAAGCAATCGGAATGAAGCTTGTTTCTACTGTTGGTGGTGCTTCCGGTCCTTTATACGGAACAGCATTTATGAAGTCAGGTGCTTTACTGAATGGTAAGACAGAGATGGATATGAATGACTTTATCGAAATGCTTCAGGTTTCTATTGACGGTATCATGAAGCGTGGTAAAGCAGTAAAAGGCGAGAAGACTATGCTTGATGCCATGATTCCGGCACATGATGCAATTGCAGCTTCCTATGAAGCAGATAAAGATGCAAAGAAAGCTTTAGAGGCAGGTGTAAAGGCAGCGGAAGAAGGTATTGAATATACAAAGACAATTATCGCAACAAAAGGTCGTGCAAGCTATCTTGGAGAAAGAAGTATCGGACATCAGGATCCGGGCGCTACTTCATTTACATTAATGCTTAAAGCAGTACAGGAACTTGCATAAGAGAAAGGAATTAGAAACATGGTAGGTATTGTTGTTGTATCCCATAGCCAGAAGTTAGCAGAAGGTGTTGTGGAATTGGCATCTTTAATGGCACCGGAAACACCGATGAAGGCAGCCGGTGGAATGGATGACGGCGGATTTGGGACAAGCTTTGAAAAAATTACAGAAGCAGTCGAGGAAGTGTATAGTGAGGATGGCGTAGCAATCTTTATGGATTTAGGAAGCGCTGTTATGACAACAGAGATGGTCTTAGAATCTATGGAAGACCGCAAGATCAAGATGGTTGATTGTCCTGTTGCAGAAGGAACGATTGCAGCCGCAGTAGTTGCCGCAGGAGGAGCTTCTCTTGAAGAAGTTGTGCAGGTAGCACAAGCATCGAAAGAACAGGCAAAGTTCTAATTTGTAGATTTTGTATAGACGAAAAAAGAAAAATGATATATCCCATCTGCTCTGTAGTCGCTGCATTTAAGATGCTTGTCCGCATCTTAAACGCGCTCCCAAGCCGCATCTGGGATATATCATTTTTTCTTTTTTCTGTTTAATCCAAATCCACAGTTTAGGAACATGGAATATGCCAGAAGGAAGTTCTATTGCAGGGGGATGGCAGAAGAAAAAGAACGTAAAAATGGGGAGGCGTAATCTAAAATATAATGTACTCGCAGAAGAAGTATGTCATGCATTGCATGACGTGCATTTCGTAGCAAGAATGTCGGGGCATTCTTGAACATAGGAGAAGGAGGAAACTTTATGCAGCGAAAAAAGAGAACAAAAAGTAAGTTTGTAAAGCAATTCATGAATTTCTTACTGGCAATTGCCTTAGGAATTAGTCTATTACAATTGCCGCAGTTATCAAAAGAGGTAAAGGCTGAGAATGTAAATACCAACAATGGAAAGCAATCTCAAGAAATGGCAGGAAGTTATTACCTGGATAAGAATAGGAACTCTGGTAAAAAAGTTATAGCAGCAAATGCGGGTTAACACCAGAGGATAATTTAGGACCTTATATTAAATATACAATAGATGGAACAGAACATACCATTTCCTGGGACAAGGCTGTAGAGAAAAAATATATTATAGTTGATGGGTTTGATCGTGGAGGTCGTAATTTTAGTATTAATCCTAGTACCGAGAATAATCCGCTAAAGAGTGCTGAAAAGATAGAGTTTGTCTCTCCAAAGGAGGTAAATGGAATTGGAAGCAATGGATTTTCTGGTTGTAATGATCTGGAAGAAATCATTATTCCAGATACGATTCAAATAATTTCTACAGGTGCATTAAGAGAGTTTGGAAACTTAAGAAGAATCACATTGCCTGGAGGAATTATTTTTTTGGGCGATCGAACATTTGCCTCAACCAAAATGGAAGTGACCGTATTTAATGTTCAAAGTCTAAGAGAATTTGTCTCTGCGTATCGAACACTGAGTCGTACATTTAAAAAAAGTTCTGAAGATACGGAAAAGAAAGTCTGGACATTAAAGCTTAAGGATGATGAAAAGATTTCCATAGAAAAAACGGTTACAGCAGGTGGAATGCTTAAGCTGGATAATGAAGATGATGAGGATGAGCAGGAAACAGTGGAAAGACTTAAAGATTTGTCTGCCACTTACCAGTGGTATCAGGTAAAAGAAGACGGTTCAGAAGTTATAATTCCAGATGCAGCAAAAGCAGATTTAAAATTAAATACAAATGATTTTCCAGGAAGAACAGATGCATATAAACTTATTCGTAGAATTACATGGAAAGAAGATAATGAGGAGTTTACGAATACGTCTACGATAGACCAGCTAGTTATTCTTAAGGTGAATCCTAAAACAGAAGAAGCTCACAAGCATAAGCTTAAAAAGATAGAAGCGAAGAAAGCGAGTGTAGATGCGGATGGAAATGTAGAGTATTATATTTGTGAAAGTTGTGGAAGATTTTTTGCTGATAAAAACGGACAAAAAGAAATAAAGAAATCTCAGGTTATAGTCAGCTTACAAGTGAAAAAAGGGGAAGTTTTAAAGAAGGCGGATGGAACTTCCTATCAGGTAGCTGATGCAAAGAAATTGCAGGTTTCTTATGTTTCTCCATCAAAAAGGAAGTCAGGAACAGTTAGCATTCCTTCGAAAGTAATTATCGGAGGCAAAACCTATCAAGTTACAAAGATTAAGAAAAATGCTTTTAAAAACAATAAGAAAATAAAAAAGATTGTCATTCCTTCCAGTGTTGTTTCTATTGAAAAATATGCGTTTGCAAACTGTAAGAATCTAAAGACCATAGAAATTAGAACAACGAAGTTAAAAAATAAGAAGATTTCTTCTAAAGCATTTAAGAAAATCAATAAGAAGGTAGTGATTAGGGTTTTAAAGAAACAGCGCAAAGCTTATAAGACACTATTGAGAAAGAAAGGTTTAAGCAAGGCAAATAAGTTTAAAGCTCTCTAAGTTTTTTATGTCTAACCTTCTGGAGAATCCCCATTTCCACCAACTGTAGATTTAGAGTAGTTAGAAAAAAGAAAAAAATACCCTATCCCAGATGCGGCTTCGGAGCGTGTTTAAGATGCGGACGAGCATTTTAAACACAGCGACTACAGAGCAGATGGGATAGGGTATTTTTTTCTTTTTTCGTCTACATTAAATCTACAAATTAGATGGGATAGGGTGTTTTTCTTTTTTCGTCTACACCAAATCTACAAATCAGGAGTTCTATTTTTTTCTTCTTTCTCATAGGGATATAAAAAATACATGGTGTGATTTTATGCTGGAAAAGAAGAGTCCTTTTGTCTGTTCGGTAAATGGAGCAAAAGAAATCAGTATAGAAAATTATGGAAGTCTGGGTGATTTCAGTGATAAAAAGATTGTGCTCAACTGCTATAAATGTAAGATGATTATTGAGGGAGAAGGTCTTTTAATTGAATATTTTACTGATGTTGATATGAAGATTACAGGTCATATTCATTCAATTCATTTTTGAAGGGAGAAGAAGATGCTCTTTTCGTTATTTCATTTTCTGTCGGGATATTGCCGGGTTGTTTTAAGTGGGATGAATCAGGAACGTTTTTTAAATCTCTGCGCAGCAAAGCAGATTCTTTTGTGGAATATTAAAAAAGAGGGAAAGCATTATATTTTTTACATAAGCAGAGGGGGATATAAAGAACTTCAGGAAATATCAGAAAAAACGGGGAGCACGTTCCGGTGTATACAGAAAAAAGGAATCCCGTATTTGTTCTGCAGATATAAAAAAAGAAAGTGTTTTGTGTTGGCACTTTTGTTTTGTACAGCTATTTTTATTGTCATGTCCTGTTTTATATGGCAGGTGCAGGTGACAGGAAGTTATGGACATTCAGAGGAAGAGCTTCTTGATTATCTTGAGAAAAAAGGAGTTCATAGTGGGACAAAGATTTCAGGGTTTTCGTGTGCACGATTAGAGGAGCAGATTCGAAAGGATTTTGAAGATATAGCATGGGTGTCTTGTGAAAGGAAGGGAACACTTTTAAGAGTCAGAGTGAAAGAAACTTTAGATAAACGTGATCAAAAGGAGGGAGAAATGCAGGAATCACCATGTAATCTTATTGCTTCAAAGAAAGGAAGGATTGCCAGTATACTTGTAAGAAGCGGAAGTGCAAAGGTGAAAAAGGGCGATAAAGTAAAGCCGGGGGATGTACTTATTTCAGGGGTTGTAGAGATTAAAGATGATGCGGGAGAAATCGCAGAGGAGACATTAGTAAGGGCGCAGGGAGATGTTTATGCGATTTCAAAAATAAAATATGAAGATCATTTTCCATTAATTTATTATAAAAAAAATTATACTGGAAAGACAGAAAAAAGTTATCGTTTTTTGATAAATGGTTATACGATTAAAATGCCGGAACGTAAAACAGCATATGCAGAGTATGATGAACAGTCCAGAGAAATTTTGCTGCATATCGGACCGCAGTTTTATCTGCCGGTTTCTCTTTTTGTTATAACAAAGGCGCAGTGTCAGATTTCAAAAGAAAGTTATAGTGTGTCCCAGGCAAAGAAGGAGGCAAGGAAGCGCCTTTTTCTCTTTTTGAAAGAATATGAGAGAAAAGGGGTGGTAATCCTGAAAAATAATGTTAGAATAGACAGTGATAAAAATGAGTGTACTGCAAAGGGAATTATCAAAATAAAAGAACGTGTAGGTAAAGTTCAGGAGATTTCCTCAACATTAAATGGGGAAAAGGATATAAAACAAGAGCCTGCTGTTTTAAACAGATAATTTTGGCAGTAAGTTCAATTACAAATCATATAGTGGGATTTTGAAAATATATTGACAAGAAAGGAAAATCAGACAAAGAATGAATATAGCAGAACAGGAATTCCCTTTTCCAGCGGAACATGCAAGTAATGTTTTTGGTCAGTTTGATGCAAATATGAAAAAGATTGAGAAGACATTGCATGTAACGCTTATTTTTAGAGATGACAAGTTGAAGTTAATTGGAGGAGAGAAGGATTGCGATAGAGCAAAACATGTAATAGAGCAGCTTCTTTTATTATCGCAGAGAGGGAATGATATTACAGAGCAGAATATTAATTATACACTTTCTCTTTCCATGACGAATGAGGAATCTGCAGTTACCCAGTTAGATAGTGATGTGATCTGTCATACAATCATGGGGAAACCGATTAAGCCAAAAACGATGGGGCAGAAGAAATATGTGGATATGATTACCGATAAGATGATCGTATTTGGTGTAGGACCTGCGGGAACCGGAAAGACATATCTTGCGATGGCAAAGGCAATTACAGCATTTAAGGCAAATGAAGTGAATCGTATTATCCTGACTCGTCCGGCGATTGAAGCCGGAGAAAAGCTGGGATTTCTTCCGGGTGACCTTCAAAGTAAAGTGGACCCGTACTTACGGCCTCTTTACGATGCGCTTTACGAAATTATGGGTGCGGATACTTTTGCTAAAAACATGGAAAAGGGATTAATAGAAGTGGCACCTCTTGCTTATATGAGAGGAAGAACGTTAGATAATGCATTTGTTGTGTTAGATGAAGCGCAGAATACGACACCAGCACAGATGAAGATGTTTCTCACCCGTATTGGTTTTGGATCAAAGGCAATTATTACCGGCGACCTTACGCAGAAAGACCTGCCGTCAGGTACTCGTTCAGGTCTTGATGATGCACTTCATGTGCTTAAGAATATTGATGAAATTGGCGTATGTAATCTGACAAGCAAAGATGTAGTGCGTCACCCGCTTGTTCAGAAAATTGTTACCGCATACGACGAGTATGACAAAAAGAAAGAAGCAAGACAAAAGAGAAAGCAGAGAACAACAGGAAAGCAGGAGAAAAAATGACATTTGAAATAGAAAATGTATATCCGGAAGTGGTTTTGCCGGATTATGAGACCGTTATTAAAAATGTAATCGAAGCTGCATTAGATTATGAGAAATGTCCGTATGAAGCGCAGGTATATGTACTTTTGACAGATAATGAGGAGATTCATCAGATCAACAGGGAACATCGCCAGATTGACCGTCCGACGGATGTTCTTTCTTTTCCAATGGCAGACTATCCGGTGCCGGGAGATTTCTCTGATATAGAAGAAAGAGATCCGGATGCTTTTCATCCAGAAACAGGGGAATTGATGCTTGGAGATATCATTATTTCCATGGATAAAGTAAAAGAACAGGCGAAGGCTTATGGGCACTCTAATACAAGGGAGCTGGCATTTTTAGTTGCGCACAGTATGCTTCATCTAATGGGATACGATCATATGGTAGAGGAAGAACGTATAGTAATGGAAAGAAAGCAGGAAGAGATTCTTAAGAGTTGTGGATATATTCGGGAGATGGAATCTTGAAACATACAAAAAAGCATAGGATATGGGATACGATTATTGTTGGTGCAGGAGCAGCCGGTATGGCAGCGGCGATTGCCTGTAAAAATCAGGGACAGAAAGTTCTTTTGATTGATAAGCAGAGTCAGATGGGCAGAAAGATTCTTGTTACAGGTAATGGAAAGTGCAATCTTACTAACTTTGCACAAAAAGAAGAATATTATCGGAGTGATTGTCCCGGAAGAGCGCAGAAAGTACTGTCTGTGTTTGGGCAAAGAGAAGCAATGGAATTGTTCCAAAGTCTTGGAATTTATACAAAGGATAAGAATGGGTATGTTTATCCGTATAGTGAACAGGCGGCAAGCGTGAGGGAAGCCTTTGAAGCAGGTGTACTGTCCGGAACGGGAGTTACTTTTGTTCCTGAAGCGGAAGTTCGTACAGTTTCTGAAAAAGAAGGTCTGTTTTATATCGGGGTACATTTGCTTTCCGAAGAAAATGTACAACATAAAAAAGAAAAATACTATGTTTGCAAGAGCCTTCTTATTACAACCGGTGGACTTGCCGGACCAAAGTTTGGATGTGATGGCAGCGGTTATACATTTGCAAAGCGATTTGGACACAGGATAATAAGACCGCTTCCGGCACTTACTGCATTAAAGTCATCTGCTCCGTTTTTAAAAAAAGTGAGTGGAGTGCGTAATCAGGCAGCGATTACATTAGAAATCAATGGCAATGCAGTCCGACATGAAATCGGGGAACTTCAATGGACCGACTACGGAATTTCAGGAGTGGCAATTTTTCAGTTGAGCCGCTTTGCTATTACAGCGTTAGAAGAAAATAAAAAGGTTTCATTATCTTTTGACTTTATGCCAGAGCTTCCTTCAGAAGAAAAAGAAAACCTGTTTTTAAGTCTTGCACAAAATAATAAAAAGAAAAGTATGTTATCTTTTTTAAAGGGACTGTTTCCAGCGAAGCTTTGTCCGATTATTTTAAGAGAGGCAAAGGTAGAAGAAGGACAAACGACGGGCAGAATGAAAAAACAAGATTGGGAGAATCTTGTAAAAGCAGTTGCTCATTTTTCATTGCGAATTAACGGATATGCAAGTTATGAAAAGGCACAGGTAACGAGAGGCGGAGTCTCCCTTGATGAATTAACAGATACATTAGAGTCCGTTTTGCAGCCTGGACTATTTTTTGCAGGAGAAGTAGCAGACGTTGATGGAACTTGCGGAGGCTATAATCTTCAATGGGCATTTTCGAGTGGTACAGTAGCAGGAAGAGCGATTGTTAAGAGAAATCAAGAGCTTTTTAAGGATGACCGGCATACGATGGAAGAAAACGATGGTATTTCAGAAAGGAACCGAAGAAGATGATACGAATTTCACAGTTGAAATTAAAGGTGGGACATACCAGGGAAGAACTTTTTGAAGAGATTATTCATCAGGCGCATGGGAAAAGACCTGTCTCCTGGCAGATTGTAAGAAAGTCTGTGGATGCAAGAAAGAAGCCACAGCTTTTTTATGTGTATACAATTGATGCAGAGTTTGAAAATGAAAAGAAACTTCTTTCAGCCAAAAAAAGTAAATGGACAAAACCATCTGTTTCAAACTATACCTTTCCATATAGTAATAGTAAAGAAGCAGGAATGTCTTTCAAAGAAGAAAAACTGGAAGAACGACCAGTGATTGTAGGAATGGGACCAGCCGGACTTTTTGCTGCGTTAGTTCTTGCGAGGGCTGGATTTGCCCCTGTTGTTTTTGAACGTGGGGATTGTGTGGAGACCCGATCTGAAGTTGTGGAACATTTTTTTGAGACGGGGGAACTGGATGAGGAATCGAATGTACAGTTTGGAGAGGGTGGTGCAGGAACCTTTTCTGATGGAAAGCTTAATACATTAGTTAAAGATAAATTTGGGCGAAATCATTTTGTTCTGAAGGAATTTGTGAAACATGGCGCACCGGAGGATATTCTTTATGAAGCTAAACCGCATATAGGAACAGATATTTTAAAAGATGTGGTGGCATCAATTCGAAAAGAAATCGAAAGTCTGGGTGGGGAAGTTCATTTTCGGACAAAGGTTTGTGATATATTGTGTGAGGATATTGCCGGCATAAAAGAAGATGAGGCAGGGAAAGTCCATGAACAGGAAATAACTGCTGGCAGGCAGAACAGCCAGATCAAAGGACTTCTTATCGAGAAAGACAGTGTTCGTACAAAATACCCTTGCCGCAATGTTATTTTTGCAATCGGTCACAGTGCAAGAGATACTTTTTATATGCTTCATGAAAAGAAGCTCTTCATGACTCCGAAAGCATTTGCCATTGGAGTCCGTGTGGAACATCCGGCGTATCTTATTAATGAAAGCCAGTACGGAAAAGAGTATCCGGAAGAACTTCCGACAGCGAGCTACAAGCTTACACATCAGTGTGAAAGTACGGGCCGGGGAATCTATTCTTTTTGTATGTGTCCAGGAGGATATGTTGTAAATTCTTCTTCAGAAAAAGGACGGCTTTGCGTTAATGGGATGAGTTATCATGACCGGGCAGGACGTAATTCAAATACGGCATTGATTACAACAGTAACACCAGAAGATTTTTCTTCTGACAGTCCATTAGCAGGGTTGGAATTTCAACGTAAGTATGAGAAACTTGCTTATAAAATCGGAAATGGAAAGATTCCGGTACAGCTTTTTGGAGATTTCATGAAAAAACAGGTATCCACAAAGATCGGAACAGTCACCCCATCAATAAAGGGAGATTGGCAGTTTGCAAATCTTCATGAGTGCCTTCCGGATTACGTTTGTGAATCTCTTTTGGAAGGGATGAAGGCTTTTGGACGTAAAATAAAGGGGTATGATGCAGAAGATGCCGTTTTTTCAGGTGTAGAAACAAGAACATCTTCCCCGCTTCGCATGGAAAGAAATAAGAAGTTTGAAAGTAATATCAAAGGATTTTTCCCATGTGGAGAAGGAGCAGGTTATGCCGGAGGAATCACTTCTGCAGCAATGGATGGTATTAAAACTGCGGAAGCCATTGCAGAGAAGATTCTCACACAGAATTAAGTACAGCCAGCAGTAAGACAAAGATTGATTGCATCTACTAACAAAGATATTTCTGTGTTTACAAACGTAGGACCATTGTGTATAATACAACGGATAAAATACTACTACGAATTCTGGCTGGAAAAGCCTTAGAATTTAAGCAAAGTAAGTGGTTATTGATAATTATTAAAAGCCACTTAGTATACGAGGAGGGACATTATGAATAACGTCGATATCGACAGAATTAATGAATTATACCATAAATCCAAATCTGTGGGACTTACCAAAGCAGAAGAAGCAGAGCAGAAAAAACTCCGCAAAGCTTACCTTACTGCCATCCGCAAAAACTTGCGTGGTTCTTTGAACCGAATTGACATTCAGAATAAAGACGGAAGTATCGAAAATCTTGGTGAGAAATATGGAAAGAAGCTGGATAAAAACTAAAATGCCAGAAGAAGCTTTAGAATTAAAAAAGAATCTGCGGTGTGATATGAAAGCAAGACGAAATGCATTGACAGATGAAGAAAAAAAACATGCCGCAGCAAACTGCCTGTCAAAATTAAAAGAACTGCCGGAATTTATGAATGCAGACAGGATATATGCCTATATCGCCTGCCGGAATGAATTAGAAACCGCAGACATTATTAGCTGGTGTCTTTCTCATGGAAAGCATGTTGCCGTTCCAAAAGTACAAGGAGAAATCATGCATTTTTATGAAATCACTGCGCTATCTGACTGTGTTCTCGGAGCATTTGGTATCCTTGAGCCAGCAGGAGAAGAAAAAGACAGAATCACAACTCCAGGCTTTATGCTTGTCCCAGGACTTGCCTTTGATAAAAACGGAAATCGTCTTGGATACGGCGGTGGATTCTACGATAAATATCTCGCATCCCATGAGGAGATTATAACAGCGGCATTGGGGTATGACTTTCAAATCGTAGAAAAAGTACCGTCCGAATCCCATGATAGGAGGATGGACTATTTAATTTATTAGGCAAAACAGACGCCCCCGAAGAGAGAAGCGCCTCTATATTTGTGACTTTAGTCGCGGCGGTTTGGATGTTCGCTTATGCGCTCGCATCCAAACCTTGCTCCGAGGCCACAAATATAGAGGCGCTTTTCTCTTCGAGGGCTGTCTTTGGCTGGATTTTTAAATTAAATAGTGCATGGGAAAGATTTGAGGTTGAAATCGGAAGTCTCTCATCCCAAAATTACTCCCAACTAATCAGCCATCGGCTTTGTGAAGGTTATAAATATCTGCCGGATTGTCTGATGTAAATAAGGAAGATATTCTTCCATGGATACTGGCTGCTGATATAAAATGCAACTATAGCAGGTAGAACCTACCAGCTCTAAGATTGTAAAAAGCATTAATTCCTGATTCTCGCAGGAGATATGATTCTGTGTCAGCATATCCTGATAGTAATCATAAAACTGTCGGGAATTTTCTGGGACAGTCTTCTCAAAAGCATTTTTAAAGATTCCCCAGGAAAGATTCTTAGAGATGAATTGAAGAAGCTTCGGTTCCTTTTCTAATCGGTCTATGATATGATCAATGACGAAAAACATCTGGTTTTCAAAACCCTGAATATTCTGTTCTATTAAAGCCGTATGCGCATTCCCAAAAAGCTGGCTTGTTTTATATGTTACAAGCCGGTCTCTTAAATCATATTTGTCTTTAAAATATAAATAGAAAGTTCCTTTTGCAAGACCTGCCCGGTTTACAATGTCGGAAATGGTTGTTTTAGTAAAACCCTTTTCGGTAAACAGTTCAAAAGAGGTCTGCAATAATGTTGTATTCTTTTGTTTTTTATTTGTCTCAACTTTTCCCATAATAATACCACCTTAAGCGATGTTGAATGTATTTGGGTACATTATGCAACAAAAATGACCAAAAGTCAATAACGTAAAAATGACCAAAATTCAGTTTCGCTTATTGAGGAAAATTGTGCGTTACTCAGTGTTGACCAATGGTCATTTTTTGCATATAATGTTGGTTAGGAAAATAAAATAGATTGAAGAAGGGGATGATAAGTTTGTTGATTAAGATGGGTAAGCAGATTGCGAAACATAAGTTTCTTATATTGCTTATTGGATTGTTGTTACTGATACCTTCCTTAATAGGAACAGTAACAACAAAGGTTAATTATGACTTACTTAGTTATCTGCCGGATACGCTTGAGACGGTAAAAGGTCAGGATATTCTGGTGGATGAGTATGGTATGGGTGCATTCTCGATGGTTGTTGTCGAGAATATGGAACTGAAAGATGTACAGAAGCTTGAGAGAAAGTTTGAGGCAGTTAATCATGTAAAGGATGTTCTCTGGTACGATGATATTGCAGATCTGAATCTTCCAGTCCAGATGATACCAAAGAATTTAAGAGAAGCATTTTTTAAAGGGGATGCCACGATGATGATCGTACTTTTTGATAATACGACATCGTCAGATGAATCGATGAATGCGGTTGCTGAGATGCGGAAACTAGCGAATAAGCAGTGTTTTATCAGTGGTATGTCAGGAGTTGTTAACGATATTAAAGATGTAGCGTTAGATGAACTGCCAATTTATGTTGTAATTGCAGCAGTATTATCTTTTCTTGTATTGGAATTCACTACGGAATCTTTCCTTGTTCCGGTGTTTTTCTTATTAAGTATCGGAATTGCTATTTTGTATAACTTAGGAAGTAACGTATTCTTAGGGCAGGTTTCTTATATTACAAAGGCACTGACTGCGGTTCTGCAGCTTGGAGTTACGATGGATTATTCCATTTTCCTGCTAAATAGTTACGAGGAGTATAAAGAAAAATATTCAGAAGATAAGAACCGGGCGATGGGTCATGCGATTGCCAGTACGTTTAAAGCTGTTGTCGGAAGTTCTGTCACAACCGTAGCCGGATTTGCAGCACTTTGTTTTATGACATTTGCACTGGGGCGAGATCTTGGTATTGTTATGGCAAAGGGTGTTATCATCGGTGTAGTATGTTGTGTAACGATTCTTCCATCACTGATTCTTGCATTTGATAAACAGATCGAGAAGACAAAGCACAGACCGTTGATTAAGAGCGTAGATGGTGCATCAAACTTTATTATTAAGAATCATTGGATATGGCTGCTGGTATTCCTTGTAATGTTACTTCCGGCAATCCATGGAAATAATAATACAAAGATTTATTATGATATTGCAAAGTCAATGCCATCGACTCTTCCAAGTAATGTGGCAACAGATAAATTAAAAGAAGACTTTGATATGAGTACGATGCATATGATTATGATGGACAGCAACATGGATTCCAAAGATAAAAGGGATATGTTAGATGCCATTGATAATGTAAAAGGTGTAAAGTGGACGATCAGCATGAATTCACTTGTTGGAGCAACTGTTCCGGAATCAATGATTCCAAAGGATATAAAGAGTATGCTGCAAAGTGGCGATCATGAACTTGCCTTTATCTGTTCTGAGTATGAATCAGCAACACCGCAGGTAAATAAACAGATTGCAAAGATTAATAAGATAACGAAATCCTACGATAAAACTTCGATGGTTATCGGAGAAGCTCCTTTGATGAAGGATCTTGAAGATGTTACCAATATTGATATTCAGAATGTAAATGTTGCTTCAATCGCAGCGATTTTTATTATCATTCTTATTATATTTAAATCAATATCCCTGCCGGTTATCCTGGTATCGATTATAGAATTTGCGATTGCGGTTAACATGGCGGTGCCGTATTATCAGGGTGTAAGTCTTCCGTTTGTTGCCAGCATCGTTATTGGAACAATACAGCTTGGAGCGACCGTAGATTATGCGATCGTTTATACAAGCCGGTATTTGAAGGAACGAAGAAATGGTAAGAATAAATTAGAGGCAGTCAGCATTGCACACAAGTCAAATATGCTTTCTATTATAACGAGTGCATTGAGTCTGTTTGCTGCGACCTATGGTGTAGCCTGTTACTCACAGGTAGATATGATCGGTTCTATTTGTACGTTATTAGCAAGAGGTGCTGTTATAAGTATGATCGTTGTTTTAACTTTGCTGCCAACGATGTTCCTTATTTTTGATAAGGTAATCTGTAAAACGACAGGTGGAATGAAACATATTGATAACTAAATATATCAACAATTCAGGGAGTGATGAAGATGAGAAATAAAAGATTTATAAAGCATACTTCAAAAGCATTTGCTATTCTTATGAGTGCCATGATGGCAGTAGGAATTGCAATGCCGGTAAGTGCCGCAGAGAAAAAAGAAACAAAAGTAGATAAGTCAGAAACTGTTTATGTGAATGCGAATGCAGACGGAAGTGTAGACAAAATTACTGTAAGTGACTGGTTAAAGAACCATGGAAGCAGTGATGCATTAGAGGATTTTTCTAATCTTACGAATATTAAAAATGTAAAAGGCGATGAGACATTTACCCAGAATGCAGACGGTTCTATCGTCTGGGATTCAAAAGGTAATGATATTTATTACCAGGGAGAAACAAATGAGGAACTTCCTGTTACTATGAAGGTAAGTTATTATCTTGACGGCGAGAAGATGGATCCGAAAGATATGGCAGGTAAGAGCGGTGAAGTCAAGATTCGTTTTGATTATTACAATAATTCTAACGAAACAGTAAAAGTAAAAGGGAAAAAATACAATATAAAGACACCGTTTACAATGGTTACTGGAATGATTCTTTCTTCCGATGTATTTTCTAACATCGAAGTTAAGAATGGTAAAGTAATCAGTGACGGAGATAAGAGTGTTGTAGTTGGTCTGGCATTTCCTGGTTTAAAGAGCAGTCTGAATCTTGCTTCTTATGATAAATTAGAAGATGTAGATATTCCGGATTATGTAGAAGTAACTGCCAAAGCAGATAAGTTTGAACTTGCTTTGACAGCGACAGCGGCAACAACAGGAACATTAAAAAATATTGATACAAGTGATTTGAATGATGTCGATGATTTAAAAGAAAATATGGATAAGCTGACGGATGCAACAGATAAGCTGATTGATGGAAGTGAAGCATTATCAGAAGGTATGGGAACCCTTTCTTCTTCCGCCGGAGAATATACCAAGGGTGTATCTACTGCAAATGCCGGTGTAAAACAGCTTGTATCCGGTCTTAATACATTAAATTCTAAAAGCAGTCAGTTAGAATCTGGTGTAGAGTCCTTAAATGAAGGTTTAAAGGCACTGAAAAAAGGAACAAAGGCATTAAATTCCGGTATTTCTTCTTATACGAAGGGAGTTTCTAGTTTAGATGCCGGCCTGCAGTCAGCAGCAGGTGGAACCGATAAGTTACAACAGGGAGCAGGTGCTCTTTCTAAAGGCATTACAGGCTATACAGAGGGAGCCAATGATCTTGCAAATGGAATCGCAAAGTTAAATGGCAAGGTTTCCGGAATGAGTAACTTAAAGCTTCCAAGTGAGGAAGAGTTAAAAGCAGTAAAGAGTGCATCTTCTTCATTGGAAAGTGACGCAAAGAAATTACAGGAATCTGCGGCAACGCTTCAGAGTGCGATTGAGAAGATGAATCAGCTATCAGCAGCGGTAAATGCATATAATAGTAAAATCGATGCACATAATAAAAAGGTTTCTGAAAAGTTCAATAGTGCAAAGAAAGCGTTAGAAGACGTAGATAGTAAGGCAACAGAAGAGGCAAATAAACAGATTTCTAATAAGAAAGATTCTATGAGCAGTAAAGCAACAGCAGATGCCAAAGCAGCAGCTAAGTCAGCGATTGACAGTGTAAATATGGATGGATTGACCGATGAAATGAAGAGTGCTTTAAAGAGTGCCATTGATAATAAAGTTAGTGTAAGTGTAGAGCCATCAAGCATTGAAATCAGTGGCCTGACAGGAGATGCTAAAAATGCATTAGGAGATGCTCCAAGTGCAGATAAGCTTACGCTTGGTGAACTGAAAGTCAGTCTTGGAGATATCGAGACTCTTTTGAAAGATATGAAGACACAGGCAGCTATCTTAGAGAAATTTGCGGCGAATACCGGTTCTTTATCTGATGCAGCAGGTGAAATACCGGCATTGATCAAAGGTGTTAGTGATCTAAACAGTGGAGCGAAGGCTCTTACAGCAAATAATAAAAAGCTTACAAGCGGTATGAAAGATCTCACTTTCGGTCTTAGCAGCCTTTCCGATGGTCTTGATACAATGACAAAAGGAGCAGCTACTTTAACAGGTAATAATAACAGTCTTACGACCGGAGCAGATTCTGTAGATAAAGGAACAGGCAAACTTGTAGAAGGAAGTAAAAAGTTAGTAACAGGTGTTAAAGCATATGCACAGGGTGTGAATGCCGCAGCAATCGGCGTACAGAGTCTTTCCACCGGAATGAATAAGTTAGATTCCGCAGGTGGTCAGCTTACTTCCGGTATTGATAAGCTTGCAACAGGAAGTGATACTCTTACAGAGGGATTAAAAACATTTAATAATGACGGAATCAGTAAACTTTCTGATCTTGCAGGAGATGATCTTGACAGTGTGATCAATCATTTTAAGGCAGTGAAAAAGGCAGATAAGAGATATCAGTCCTTCGGTGGAATTAAAAAAGGCGCAGAAGGCAGTGTGAAGTTTGTTATTGAAACAGATGCGATCGAAACGGAAGATGAGTAGGAAAATCGCATAAAAACGAGAGATAACAGGTAAAATTTAAAGAAATCCCTTGATAAATAGAGAAAAACCTGTTATACTACGAATAGTATACTGTAGATGATAAGAGTGGGTGGCTGCCCACTCTTATTGTATGTCTGGGAAAGAGGTGAGAATCAACATGAAAAGAACAGAGATTGTTGCAAAGACGGAAGAACTTGTAACTCCAATTATTGAAGAGAATCATTTTGAGCTTGTAGATGTGGAGTATGTAAGAGAAGGTGCGAACTGGTATCTGCGCATATATGCAGATAAAGAAGGTGGTATCAACATTGATGACTGTGTTTTGATCAGCAGGGCGCTTGAAGAGAAACTGGATGCAGAAGATTTTATCTCTGATGCATATATTTTAGAAGTAAGTTCTCCGGGTCTTGGAAGACCATTAAAAAAAGAGAAAGATTTCAAGAGAAGTATTGGAAAGGCGGTAGAGTGCAAGCTTTATAAAGCCATTGACAAACAAAAAGAATTTGAAGGAGTCTTAAAAGACTTTACAGAAGATACCGTTACGATTGAAATTGACGAAAAAGATCTGGTATTAGACCGTAAGGATATTGCCATGATCCGTCTTGCGATTGAGTTTTAAAGAGATATAGATAAACAGGAGGATACGAGAAAATGAGTGAATTAATTGATGCTTTAAATCAATTACAAAAAGAGAAACATATTGAAAAAGAAGTAATCATGCAGGCGATTGAAGATTCTTTAGTTGCAGCATGTAATCGTGACTTTGGTAAGAACGCCGTTGTAAAGGTAAATATGGACAGAGAAACAGGAGATATCTCTGTATATGTAGAAAAGACTGTAGTAGAAGAAGTAGAAGATCCTGCAACAGAGATCAGTTTAGCAGATGCAAAGATGATTCGCTTCCATTATGAACTTGGGGATGTAGTAAATATCGAAGTTACTCCAAAGAACTTTGGAAGAATCGCAGCACAGCATGCAAGAAGTGTTATTGTGCAGAAGATTAAAGAAGAAGAAAGAAGAGTTGTATTTGAACATTTTGCACATAAAGAAAAAGATATCGTAACAGGTGTAGTACAGCGCTGTAATGGAAAGAATATCAGTGTAAGTCTTGATGATAAGACCGATGCTGTTCTCACAGAAAAAGAGCAGGTAAAAGGCGAGGTATTTAAACCAACAGACCGTATTAAACTTTACATCGTAGAAGTAAAAGATACAAACAAGGGACCAAAGATTTTAGTTTCCAGAACACATCCAGAACTTGTAAAGAGACTTTTTGAAAAAGAAGTCGCAGAAGTTTATGATGGAACAGTGGAAATTAAGAGTATTGCTCGTGAGGCAGGTTCCCGTACAAAGATTGCAGTTGCATCCAATGACCCTAACGTAGATCCTGTAGGAGCATGTGTAGGTATCAACGGAGCCCGCGTTAATGCAATCGTAAGTGATCTTCGCGGAGAAAAGATTGATATTATTGAATGGAACGATGATCCGGCAGTATTAATTGAGAATGCATTAAGCCCATCAAATGTTATTTCCGTAGAGGTAGATGAGGAAGAAAAGAGCGCACGTGTTGTTGTTCCAGATTACCAGCTTTCTCTTGCAATCGGTAAAGAAGGACAGAATGCACGTCTTGCAGCAAAACTGACCGGATATAAGATTGATATTAAGAGTGAGAGCCAGGCAGCAGAACTTTCTGAAGAGTTAGACTTTGGTGGTGATTTTGATGAGATGGAAGATTTCGATCTTGAAGCACCTGCAGAAGAAACAGAAGAAGTATCTGAGCTGACAGAAGCAGGAGAAAGCAGTTCTGAAGAAGAGGAATCTTTCGAGGAAGAAATCCCAGAAGAACCAGAACAGTAAGAACGGAATCTGGTGAACAGCTATGGGAAAGAAAATACCACTTAGACAGTGTGTAGGCTGTCGTGAGATGAAGACAAAAAAGGAAATGATCCGGGTGATTAAAACGCCGGAGAATGAAGTTGTCCTTGATGTGAAAGGAAAGCAGAATGGCAGAGGTGCTTATCTTTGCTTTTGTGCGGAATGTCTTCAGAAAGCAAGACGTTCAAAAGGACTGGAACGTTCTTTAAAGATTTCCATTCCTGATGAGATATATGACCGATTAGAAGAGGAGTTGAAGGAACTTGACACAAAACAGTAAAGTATTATCCATGCTTGGACTTGCAGCAAAGGCTGGTAAAGTTGCCAGTGGAGAATTTTCTACTGAAAAAGAAGTGAAATCCGGCAATGCCTGTCTGGTAATTGTAGCAGAAGACGCTTCTGACAATACGAAAAAAATGTTCCGAAACATGTGTAAGTATTATGAAGTGCCTATGGAGATATTTGCGACAAAGGAAGAACTAGGGCATTGGATAGGTAAAGCGTACAGGGCTTCCATCTGTATCTTGGATGAAGGTTTTGCAAAATCGATCGTTAAGAAAATAAATCTGAATATGGAGGGATAGTGTATGCCAAAAATGAGAGTACATGAAGTAGCAAAGTTATTAGATAAAAGCAGCAAGGAAATTATTACAAAGTTAAAAGAGCAGGGAGTTGAAGTACAGAGTCATATGAGTACGGTATCAGATGAAAATGTAGAAAAATTAAAAGCAGAATTCCAGAAAAAAGAATCTGGAAATAATAGAGGTAATAACGATAACCGCGGTAACCGTAACGATAACAGAGGAAATCGTAACGATAATCGTGGAGATAACAGAAACA
>OHAU01001133.1_pt1 | contig 32956 bp, 36 predicted proteins | sample 1577181 | NCBI WGS metagenome assembly OHAU01 (sample SAMEA3541472, study PRJEB24748) | human gut metagenome | biome: human gut; feature: human-associated habitat; material: faeces | place: China | collected 2012 | reverse complement strand
ATAAACACTTGCGCGGGCTTATAAGAAGATTTCCGTCTATCAAATCAATAAAAAATATATAAATTTCCCGTAACATATTTAATAAAAATGTGAGAAATATGTCGAGCCGGGGTTGTTGAGACAAATGGGAAAATGTGCTAAAATATAGAAAGAGTATTTGTGAGAAATGACGAAACGGCAGTTGAGAGGAACGCGAAGAAGGAGAAAGACATGAGTAGTGAACAGAATTTTAAAAAGTCAAAAGTAGCAAAAGTAGCAAAAAAGGGCCTTTTTCGAATTGTTTTCAGCCGAACTGGTATCATGTTGCTCCTGATTCTGATTCAGCTTGGAATCTTTATTATGATTCCGTATTATCTGAATGCTTATACAACTTACATATATGGAGCATTCCGCGCAGTGAGTCTTCTGGTACTGATCCACATCATCAATTCCAAGGGGAATCCAGCGTTTAAAATGACGTGGACACTTTGTGTTCTTGTGTTTCCTGTAGTGGGAAGTTTATTCTATCTGTTTGTCCAGTTTCAGATAGGAACAAGATTTTTGAAAGCAAGACTTGCGGAACTCAAGATAGAGACAGACCCGTATATGCAGCAGGATCAGGAAATCGTAGAGGCAATTTGGGCGAGCAAATCAGCCAATGCACATTTGTCCTATTTTCTGTCACATCAGGTAGGATTTCCGACATACCGTAATACTGCAGTTAAGTATTTCCCGTTGGGAGAAGATAAATTTGCTTCCATGGTCCAGGAATTGAAAAAGGCAAAAAAGTTTATTTTTATGGAGTATTTTATCGTAGAAGAGGGATATATGTGGGAGACGATCCTGGATATATTAAAGGAAAAAGCGGCAGAAGGTGTAGAAGTCCGGTTTATGTATGATGGCATGTGTGCCATTTCGATGCTCCCTTACGATTATCCGGAACTCATCAGAAGTTATGGAATCCAGTGTAAGATGTCTAACAAGATCACACCGTTCTTATCTACTTCACAGAATAATCGGGATCATAGAAAAATCTGTGTTATTGACGGCAAAGTAGCATATACGGGAGGTGTGAATCTCGGTGATGAATACATTAATCGAAAAGTCCGTTTTGGACATTGGAAAGATACCGCGGTTATGTTAAAAGGCGATGCTGTCCAAAGCTTTACTATGATGTTCCTTCAGATGTGGAATATTGAGGCTAGAAAACCGGAAGATTACCGCAAGTATCTGACACCGAAGGTTAAGGGGCTCAGACGGGAACTTGGATATGTTATTCCGTATGCAGATAGTCCATATGACGATGAGAACGTGGGCGAGGAAGTATACTTCCATATTTTAAATCATGCAAAGAAATATGTGCATATTATGACGCCGTATCTGATATTGGACAATGAGATGATCACAACATTGACTCGTGTGGCAAAATGCGGAATCGAAGTAATTATTATAATGCCGCATATCCCGGATAAATGGTATGCTTTTGCAGTTGCAAAAACTTATTACAAGGAACTGATCGAGAGCGGAGTACAGATTTATGAATATACACCAGGATTTGTGCATGCAAAGGTATTCGTATCGGACGATGATACTGCGACGGTAGGAAGTATTAATCTGGATTATCGGAGTTTATATCTGCATTTTGAATGTGGAGTATTTATTTATAATAATTCTGAAGTTGACAAAGTGGAACGGGACTTTCAGCAGACACTTGCAAAAAGCCATAAAGTGACGCTTATGGAAGTAAAAAAACAGACACTTGCAACCAAAATATCCGGTCAGGTATTGCGCCTGATTGCTCCACTTATGTAAAAACAGCGGATTTCTGTCAGTTTTTGTGAAAATCCATTGTACAAGTGGAGAAAAATATAGTATAATGCATAAGGTGATTTATTAAGTTAATAACACAGGAGGAATAGATATGGTTAAAGCAGTAGTAGGTGCAAACTGGGGAGACGAGGGTAAAGGTAAGATTACTGATATGCTCGCTCAGGAAGCGGATATCATCGTACGTTTTCAGGGAGGTGCCAACGCAGGGCATACCATTATTAATAATTATGGAAAATTTGCGCTTCACACATTACCATCCGGTGTGTTCTATGGACATACAACAAGTATTATCGGTAATGGTGTAGCACTTGATATTCCTGTATTGATGAAAGAGATTAATTCTATCGTGGAAAGAGATGTCCCGATGCCGAAGATCCTTGTATCTGACAGAGCACAGATGGTAATGTCTTACCACAAGAATTTTGACGCATATGAGGAAGAAAGACTTGGAGGAAAGTCATTCGGATCTACAAAGTCCGGAATTGCTCCGTTCTACTCAGATAAATATGCTAAAATTGGATTTCAGGTCAGTGAGTTATTTGACGATGACTTGTTAAAAGAGAAAGTTGTACGTGTGGCAGAGCAGAAGAATGTTCTTCTTGAGCATCTGTATCACAAACCGCTGATCAATCCAGACGATTTATATAAAGAGCTGCAGGAGTACAAAGAGATGATTGCACCGTATGTATGTGATACATCATTGTTCCTTCACAATGCAATCAAAGAAGGAAAGAATATCTTGTTAGAGGGACAGCTTGGTTCATTGAAAGACCCAGATCACGGAATCTATCCGATGGTTACATCATCTTCTACATTAGCCGGATATGGTGCAATCGGAGCTGGAATCCCACCATATGAGATTCAGAAGATTGTAACTGTATGTAAAGCATACTCCAGTGCTGTTGGAGCAGGAGCTTTCGTAAGTGAGATTTTTGGAGATGAGGCTGATGAACTGAGACGCCGCGGTGGAGATGGCGGAGAGTTCGGTGCTACAACCGGACGTCCGAGAAGAATGGGTTGGTTCGACTGTGTTGCTTCCAAGTATGGATGCAGAATGCAGGGAACAACAGATGTAGCATTTACAGTTCTTGATGTGCTTGGATACTTGGAAGAGATTCCGGTATGTGTAGGATATGAGATTAATGGAGAGATTACAACAGACTTCCCACCGACACATTATCTTGAGAAAGCAAAACCAGTTCTTAAAAAGCTTCCAGGATGGAACTGTGATATCCGTGGTATCAAGAAGTATGAAGAGCTTCCGGAGAACTGCAGAAAATACATCGAGTTCGTTGAGCAGGAGATTGGATACCCGATTACAATGGTATCTAACGGACCAGGACGTGAGGACATCATTTATCGTGAGTCACCACTCAGTAAATAAAATAAGTAGAGAGCAGAAGATTGCAGACTGAAAGTTATAGTCGTGGCTCTTATACTGTAAGATGAAATGATCAGAGATTACTTCGAATGGGAGGTAATCTCTTTTTATTTATAAATTTATAAGATTTTCTTTAGATTACTTCCACAGGTCGTACACATTTACCTGTTAATATGACAGATGTCAGATGAAAAATCATCTGGCGGGGAGTTCATAAACGTTGCAGAGACAAAATATATGGAACAAAAGCAGTCATAAAAGCAGACATGGCACCATATAATAGTAAAGTCGGGATAAACAGACTGATTAACAGGTGTTGTAGGAGGTATTGCAATGGAGAACAATAACAGGGAAACGAAAGATTACCAGCAGCCAATATCGCCGCTGGAGTATTTGAACAAAAGAAAAGAGAAAAAAGAGAAACGAAAATATGGATTTACTTCGGATTATTCGGGCCGTCCTGGTCCTCTGAGTTTATGTCAATGTCTCTTCTAGTAACACGGTACACAAGAATATAGGCATAAATCAGTACCGGGAGAATAATCGTGCATGCAATGGAAGCCCTGAGGAAAGTCAGGGATACATCCGAGTCGATAAATGCAAATATAAGTGTGCTGGCGTAGAGTGCGAATAAAAGCATGGCACCGGCAAGAGCAAGAATACGTTTTACTTTTTTCATAAGAAAGTCCTTTCAATTTGATCAACTAGCATCATTATATAAAATTGGCAGTAAAAAAGCAAACAGGTCTTTGAAAATATGAAAAAATGTTATATAATAAGACGAATAGGATGAAAAGATACAAAGGAGTATATTAAGATGAGTCGTACATTATTAGAGCAGTGGAAAGATATTGCATATGACGAGAGCGCTGACAGAGCAACTCTGCAGAGATTCTGGGGAACATATTTCCAGATTGAGAAAGAGATTTATGAACAGCTTCTTTCTAATCCGGACGAGGAAGTAAAAGGAACAGTAAAAGAACTTGCTGAGAAGTATGGACAGGAAGTTCTGACGATGGTAGGTTTCTTAGATGGAATCGACGAGAGTTTAAAAGAACCAAATCCGATTGAGACAATGGATGAGGATACAGTTGTAAGCCTTGCATTTGATAAAGAGAAACTTTATAAGAACATGGTTGCAGCAAAAGCTGACTGGTTATATGAACTTCCACAGTGGAAAGAGATTTATTCTGAGGAAGAGCTGAAGAAGCTTTACAAAGAGCAGAAAGAATCCACAACAATCCGCAAGGAGAAGAAGATTGGAAGAAATGATCCATGTCCGTGTGGTTCCGGTAAGAAATACAAGAAGTGCTGCGGTAAGAATCTATAAGGATTTATAATTGAGCATGAAGTAGCAGAAAACTTCTTGACAACCACATCTTCGATGCTATAATGAGACATATGAAAACACGGTGAAGAGACGAGTAAGTTGGAAACGTGATACCAGAGAGAGAAGCCGCAGGCTGAGAGCTTCTTATCCACAGAACCTTCTGAAGACTACCTCTGAGTGGCTGTAAAGCAGTCCGGTGACTCCGTTATCGTCGAGAATGAAGTGAATCTGATTGTATTTATGATCAGGTTAAGCAGGGTGGAACCGCGAGAAGAGAACTCGTCCCTTACAGCATATTTGCTGTGAGGGACTTTTTTGTATAATGAAAATTACATCTTCTATTATACAAAAAGCCTCCGGCAGGATACGCCAAGACACATTCGTTGTTTTTGTATGACATAGAAAGTTTAGGCAGGTGATAAGATGAATTCAATGAAAGATTGTTATGAACTGGCAAATGGTGTGAAGATTCCGTGCATGGGGTATGGCACCTACAAGGCAGCAGAAGGAAATAATGAAAGCATTATAAAAACTGCGATTGAAGCAGGATACAGGTATTTTGATACAGCATCTTTCTATGATACAGAAGAAGCGCTTGGAAGAGCGATTCATGAGTCGGGGATTCCAAGAGAAGAATTCTTCCTGACTTCCAAGGCATGGAAGACGGAGATGGGATATGAAGAAGTAAAGAAAGCATTTGCACAAACGCTTGAAAAACTAGGAACAGATTATCTGGATATGTATCTGATCCACTGGCCGCTTCCAAATCCAGAATATAAAGATTGGAAAAAACTGGATGTTGAGACGTGGAGAGGATTGGAAGAATTATATAAAGCAGGTAAAGTAAAAGCAATCGGAGTCAGCAATTTCCTTTTGCATCATTTGGAAAACCTGATTCAGAATTGTGAGATCCTGCCAATGGCAGATCAGATTGAATTCCATCCGGGATTTACACAGGAAGCGACAGTTCGTTATTGCCAGGAAAAAGGAATCTATGTGCAGGCCTGGTCACCGCTTGGAAGAAAACGAGTTCTGGAACATCCACTATTAGTAGGACTTGCAGAAAAATATAACAAATCAGCAGCGCAGATTTGTCTTCGCTATGAGATACAACGACAGGTCATACCACTTCCGAAAGCATCGAAAAAGGAACGGATGGTACAGAATTATCAAGTGTTTGATTTTGAGATTGAAAAGGAGGATATGTATCGGATCGATTCTATGCAGCCGGCAGGCTGGTCAGGAGAGCATCCGGATTTTCCAAGAGTAAAATAAGGAATATTTAAGAAGCATAAGATGAGTGAACAGACAAAAACATGGAATAAATATATCCACAAAGTACAGAATTACGAAACAGATCAGATGGGAATCGTACATCATTCCAATTATATCCGCTGGTTTGAGGAAGCAAGATGCGACCTTTTAGATTATATGGGCGTCGGATTTGCAGATCTGGAGAAACAGGGGATAATCAGTCCGATTCTTTCGGTGGAAGCGGATTATCTGAGAATGGTCTATTACGGAGATACGGTCAGTATTGACGCATACATTAAGGAATATAATGGAATAAAACTAACCGTTGGATATGAAGTTAAGGACGATAGAACAGGAATGGTTCATTGTCGTGGAACAAGCAAGCATTGTTTCATAGATAAGACAGGAAGACCACTGGTACTTCGAAAGTCTTTCCCGGAACTCAATGAAGCATTTGAGGCTGGGGTAAAGATACATAAAGAAAACAAAAAAGCATTAATAAAGAAGAGAGAGGATAAATAGCATGAAGATCACATTAAAAGACGGCTCTGTAAAAGAGTATGAACACAGCATGTCAGTTATCGACATTGCAAAAGATTTAAGCGAAGGACTTGCAAGAGTTGCAACATCAGGAAGAGTCAATGGAGAACTGGTAGATCTGCGTACAGTTGTAGATTCTGACAGTGAAGTAGAAATCCTGACATTTGATAATGAGGAAGGAAAAGGAGCATTTTTCCATACAACATCTCATATCATGGCTCAGGCAATCAAGAGACTCTATCCGGAGACAAAACTTGCGATTGGACCTTCCATCGAAAATGGATTTTATTATGATTTGGATCGTGAGACGCCATTTGTGGCAGAAGATCTTGAAAAAATCGAGAAAGAGATGAAGAAGATTGTTAAAGAAGATCTTGAAATCACAAGATTTACGAAGCCAAGAGATGAGGCTATCGCTTACTTCAAAGAGAAGGATGAGCCTTACAAAGTAGAATTGATCGAGGATCTTCCGGAAGATGCAGAAATCAGTTTCTATCAGCAGGGTGAGTTCGTTGATTTATGTGCAGGCCCACATCTGATGACAACAAAGCCGGTAAAAGCAATCAAGCTTACAAGTCTTGCAGGTGCTTACTGGAGAGGAAATGAAAAGAACAAGATGCTTACAAGAATTTATGGTATTTCTTATCCTAAGAAAGCACAGCTTGATGAGTATCTTACAATGTTGGAAGAAGCTAAAAAACGTGATCACAGAAAACTCGGTAAAGAGCTTGGACTCTTTATGATGTGTGAAGAAGGACCGGGATTCCCATTCTTCCTTCCAAAGGGAATGGTTCTTAAGAATACACTGCTTGATTACTGGAGAGAACTTCACAAAAAAGCAGGTTATGTAGAAGTATCTACCCCAATTATCTTAAGCAGACATCTTTGGGAGACATCCGGACACTGGGATCACTATAAAGAGAACATGTACACAACACAGATCGACGGAGAAGACTATGCTATTAAACCAATGAACTGTCCAGGTGGAATGCTTGTGTATAAAGCAGAGCCACGTTCATACAAAGACCTTCCACTTCGTGTCGGTGAGCTTGGTTTAGTACATCGTCATGAAAAATCCGGTCAGTTACATGGACTGATGCGTGTACGTTGCTTCACACAGGACGATGCACATATCTTTATGATGCCAGAGCAGATTCGTGACGAGATCAAAGGTGTTGTAGCATTGATTGATGAGGTATACAGCCTGTTCGGATTTAAATATCATGTAGAACTTTCTACACGTCCGGAAAACAGTATGGGAACGGACGAAGACTGGGAGCTTGCTACAGAAGGACTTCGTGGTGCGTTAAATGACCTTGGACTTGATTATGTAGTCAATGAAGGCGACGGAGCATTTTACGGACCGAAGATTGACTTCCATCTGACAGACTCTATTGGCAGAACATGGCAGTGTGGAACAATTCAGTTAGATATGCAGCTTCCACAGAGATTTGAACTTGAGTACACAGGAGCTGACGGAGAGAAACATCGTCCGATCATGATCCACCGTGTAGCATTCGGTTCTATTGAGCGATTCATTGGAATCCTGATTGAACATTTCGCAGGAGCATTCCCGACATGGTTAGCTCCGGTACAGGTAAAAGTACTTCCAATCTCTGATAAATATATGGATTACGCTAATAAAGTTCTTGATGAGTTAAATGCAGCAGGTGTTCGTGCTGAGGTCGACTCCAGAGCAGAGAAGATCGGATACAAGATTCGTGAGGCTCAGATGCAGAAGATACCATACATGCTTGTTGTAGGTGAAAAAGAGCAGGAGGCAGATCTCGTATCAGTAAGAAGCCGTTTTGCAGGAGATGAAGGACAGAAGAATCTGGAAACATTTATTGCAGATATTCAGAAAGAGATTGCTGACAGAGTAAAACGAGAAGTTGTAAAAGAAGACGAAAAATAAAATAATAAGAATATTTTTGCGGCGTGAGGGCATAATAAGCTATGTTATTAAATAAAGGAGGTAGCATTATGCCAGAATTAAAATGTACAGTACAGACATGTCTGCATAACCAGAATTATTATTGTGATCTTGATAGTATCAAAGTAGGTGGAAGCTCTGCAAAACATGCACAGGATACATGCTGTGACAGCTTTGAAGAGAGAAAAGATGGAAACAGTTACAGTAATACTATGAAAGAGGCATCTCCAAAGAGTGAGATTGACTGTAAGGCTACAGAATGTATGTACAATGAACAGTGTCACTGTCATGCCGGAAAAATCAGTGTGGAAGGCGGAAATGCCCGTCGATGTCAGGAGACAGAATGCGCAACATTTAGTTGTGGCTGTCATTAGCTAAAAATGAATATATGTGATTAGAAAAAGAGAGGCAAGTCCTCTCTTTTTTCTATGTATTCTTTAGAATTTCTTCAAAGTTTCGCAGTTGACGGGGTATATTTCTGAGGGTATAATAATTATACATGCTTAGGAAAGAAGAGAACGATATGGGTAATATAGAAATTAAAACTCGAGAAGAAAAAAAACAACGTGAAAAAGCCTATTATGAGGAAGCACCACAGATCGGAGGACGCAGACCATCCAGAATACGGCAGCAGATCAACCGGGGAATGACAGTATTTGTAATTGTTGCAGCCTGTATTCTGTTTTATTTTGCGCTTTTAAGATTAGGACATATTTCGGATGTGATTTTTAAAATTATAGATGTATTAAAACCGGTATTGTACGGGTGTGTTATTGCATATCTCTTAAATCCGATTGTAAAAAGGGTAGATGCATTTTTGATTCCCAAGCTTCAGGAACGCATGAAAAAGCCGGAGAAGGCTGAAAAGGTATCCAGAAGTGTCGGCATCTTTGTATCGTTAATCATATTAATTGTGTTGATTACGGTATTATTAAATATGCTGATACCGGAACTCTACAGCAGTATCCGTAATATGGTACTGACATTGCCAAAACAGGTCAATGATGCACTGGATAAGATTAATTCTATCCAACTGGAAGACAGTACAACAGTTGCTATTTTGAAAAATGCGTTGGAAGAAGGAACGACAATGTTGACAAATTGGCTGCGTACTGATCTGATGACGCAGGTGAACAGTCTGATGTCGAACCTGACAGTCGGAATCTTCAATGCTATCAGTGAAGTTTTTAACATGCTGATTGGTGTAATTGTATCTGTTTACATACTTTATAGTAAAGAAATATTTGCACGACAGTGTAAGAAAGCGGTTTATGCATTGTTCCGTGCAGATCGTGCCAATATGGTTCTTCATATTACAACAAAAAGTAATGAGATCTTCGGAGGATTTGTGATCGGCAAGATTCTGGATTCAGCAATTATCGGTCTGTTGTGCTTTATTGGCCTGACAATTCTGAATATGCCATATACAATGTTGGTAAGTGTGATTGTAGGAGTGACAAATGTAATTCCGTTTTTTGGGCCATATATCGGAGCGATTCCAAGTACGATATTGATCGCATTGGAAGATCCAATGAAAGGAGTTTATTTCCTGATATTTATTTTGGTTTTACAACAGTTTGACGGGAATATTCTGGGACCGAAGATTCTTGGAAACTCTACAGGACTGTCAGCATTCTGGGTCGTAACATCTATTTTGCTCGGTGGCGGATTGTTTGGCTTTGTCGGTATGGTTATGGGAGTCCCGACATTTGCAGTCATCTATTATATTGTAGATATGATTCTGGATAATAAGTTAAAGAAAAAGAAACTGCCTGTCCGGTCAGATTCATATGACGAATGGAGTTATGTGGATTCTTCGGGAGAGTATATCCATTCAGAAGAGATTAAGAGTAAAGCAGAGGAAAAATAAAAGAAAAGCAGAAGGGAGCATAAATTATGCCAATTCGTGTACAAAATGACCTTCCGGTAAAAGAGATACTGGAAAAAGAAAATATATTTGTGATGGATGAACATCGTGCAACACATCAGGATATCCGTCTGATAAAAATTGGACTTCTGAATCTGATGCCGCTTAAGGAGGATACAGAACTGCAGATTTTACGATCCTTGTCCAATACACCGCTTCAGATTGATGTAACATTTGTGGCTGTATCCAGTCATGAATCTAAGAATACATCGTCCAGCCATCTGAATAAATTTTACGAGAAATTTTCAGATATAAAAGATCAGAAATTTGATGGATTTATCATTACCGGAGCACCGGTAGAACAAATACCATTCGAAGAAGTGGATTACTGGAAAGAGTTAGAAGAGATTATGGAGTGGACCAAGACACATGTTATGTCTACCATCCATCTGTGCTGGGGAGCTCAGGCAGGATTGTATTATCATTATGGAATTCAGAAAGAACAGTTAGACCATAAATTATTTGGAGTGTTCAGACACCGTGTCCTGAACCGTAGAATTCCGCTTGTACGTGGATTTGATGATGTGTTCTATGCGCCGCATTCCAGACATACAGATGTGCCGGTTGAGAAGCTACGTGCAGATGACAGAATTACAATTCTGGCAGAATCTGATGAAGCAGGAGCATTTCTGTCTATGGCAAAGGATGGACGTCAGATTTTTGTGATGGGGCATCCGGAGTATGACCGCATGACACTGGATCAGGAGTATAAGAGAGATCTTTCAAAAGGACTTCCGATTGATATACCGAAGAATTATTATCCAGATGATAATCCGGACAATCGTCCGCTTCTGACATGGCGTGCACAGGCGAACAATCTTTACACAAACTGGCTGAATTACTACGTTTATCAGGTAACACCGTATGACCTGGACGGAACACCGGATTTGGAAGCATTTACGCAGTTTCAGAAGGCTTCGCTGGAAGAAGAGAATTAATATAATTTTATGCATTTTCGTGTATTTTACTCCATTCATGGAGACAAAGTGGAGACAATTCGAAAATGCGTGGAGACAAAATAAAAGGACAAGCTCCGATTAAATTGAATGAATGGAATCGTAAGAGAGGGAATGACAGAAATGTCATTCCCTTTCATAATTACAAGATTTATTTTTTGTTATATAGTAGTGTTTTGATGGACAACATTCATAATAGCATCGTACTTATCAAACATTGAGAAAGCCTCCTTCATCATTAATTTGAAATGCAAAATCCGTGGTTTCATACTGAGTTTTTTATTGTGACAGATACTGGGATAAAAGTGCATCTGTCAAAGTCAGGAGAAGAGATTATTGATTCGAGATACAAGCAAGAAAAGAAGAACAGCATTATTACATTTCCTGGTGATTCGTTGGTTGTGTAATTATGATATGGATTCTGTTTCAGATATTGCCTTTACAACCTATCATAATTATAGTAAAATTATATCATAATAAATGGAGGTGATATGATGATTATTAAAGCATCAACAGCGTTGAGAAATGATTATGCTGGAATATCCAATCTTGCGAAAGAGACGAATGAGCCGATTTATATTACAAAGAATGGTGACGGTGATTTGGTTGTTATGAATATAGAAGCATTTGAGAAAAGAGAGCAGATGCTGAAATTAAGAGAGAGAGTTTTGAAAGCAGAGCAGGAGCGTATCGAAGGACAGCCAACCATGAGTGTTTCAGAAGCAAGAAGACGATTGAGAGAACGAGCAAATGAAGTATAATGTAGAGATCCTCCCAGCAGCATGGGAAGATTTAAAGAAGATTGAAGATTGGTATTTAATCAATTTTGATGTGGAGACAGCAATAAAAGTCAGTGACCATATTTTAGACGGAATCGAAAGGTTAGGGGACTTTCCGGATTCTGGATCAAGGGCACCTGATGATTGGCTGAACGAACAAGGCTATAGAATGGTGATAAGCGGTAAACATGTGTCGATTTACAGAGTAATCAAGGACACCGTATATATTTACCACATTTCAGATACAAGAACTGAATATACGAAGTTATTCAAATAAGGAAGGTCTTCCAGTGGGCATACTGGAAGGCTTTCTTTACGCATAAAATATGAAAGAAAAAGGTATAAAATAAGTTCCCGTGGAGACAAAATAAAAGGGCAGACAACATTATAACGATAAGTACTAATAAGCACTAATGGAAGAAATAGAGTCTTCTGTTGGTGCTTTTCTTTTTAAAATTACTTTTTACATACATTTAACATTTGACTTAACATAGATTTTACGAAGATACGTTACACTGATTTTGATAATGAGGAGGAACATGTAATGACAAGAAAAAAATGGTCATTTTTATTTACAGTCTGTCTGGTGACTGCTTTAATTGGCTGCGGACAGAAAAACTATCAGGTAGATAAAAATAATAGTGAAGAACTTAATAAACTCGGGCAAATTCAGGTGATTTCCAGGGAAGAAGGCTCAGGGACAAGAGATACATTTGCTTCGCTTGCAGGATTTAATAAAGACGGAGCTGATGGTATAGACAAAACAGTGAATACAGCTACCATTGCTGACAGTATGGACTCAGTCATTGAAACTGTGAATAAAAATCCATCTGCGATCGGTTATGTGTCAGCGGGAACTACCGCGATCGATGGTGTAAAGACTTTGGAAATCAATGGAGAAGCGGTTTCTGATAATAAGGGGAAATATCCGCTGACTCGTTCGTTCTATCTTGCCTACAGCGGAACACTTAATGATGTGGAACAGGATTTTATGACATATGTTCAAAGTGCAGGACAGGAAATTGTAAGTGGGCATTATGAAACAATTGCGAAGAATGCGACATTTTTATCGAACCAGTCAGAAGGAACAATACGAATCGAAGGTTCAACATCAATGGCTGCACTGATGAAGGAAATCGCAGATGCATATGTGAAGATTAATACACATGCAACTATTCAAGTTACGGCAACGGATTCTACAAAGGGTCTGAACAGTGTTATGTCAGGAAATTGTGACATGGCAATGTCATCAAGAGATTTAAAAGATTATGAAAAAGAACTTTTGAACTATAATACGGTGGCAAAAGACAAAATTGCAGTGATTGTAAACCAGAAAAATCCACTATCTGATATCACATTATATATGCTGAAAAGTATTTATACCGGTGGAGTCAAGAACTGGGAAGATTTACAGTAAGTAGCGTATAAAAAAGAGAAAGAGGAGAATTTGAAGATGAATGAAAAGTTACAGATTGTATTTGGCCTGTTAGGTGGTCTTGCAATATTTTTGTATGGTATGAATATGATGAGCGAATGTCTGCAGAAGGCAGCAGGAGAGAAAATGAAGACGATTCTTGCATTACTTACAAAGAATCCGATCCTTGGTGTTCTGGCAGGTGCGCTTACAACAGCAGTGCTTCAGAGCAGCAGTGCAACGACAGTTATGGCAATTGGTTTTGTCAGTGCAGGACTTATGAATCTGCCACAGGCAATTTCAATTATAATAGGTGCAAATATCGGTACGACAATGACAGCTCAGATTATCGCATTTAAATTGAGTGATTATATTTACATCATTATATTTATTGGATTTATTATTTCATTTATTGTAAAATCAGAAAGAGCAAAGAGTATCGGACAGACTATTTTTGCATTTGGTTTATTGTTCCTTGGAATTGAGACTATGGGCAGTGTTATGAAACCACTGGCATCCAGTCCGTTTTTCGTAGACTTAATTGCAAAAGTTGCAGATATGCCGGTGCTTGGTGTTGTAGTTGGAACGATGATGACGCTGGTTGTACAGAGTAGTAGTGCGACCATCGCAGTACTGCAGAATTTTGCATCTCAGGCAGGTCCGGATGGTGTAACCAGTATTCTGGGACTGACCGGTGCAATCCCGATTCTTTTAGGAGACAATATCGGAACAACGATCACAGCACTTCTTGCCAGCGTTGGACAGCCAAGAGATGCCAAGAGAACTGCGGTCGCACACTGTATTTTTAACCTGTCCGGTGCACTGATCTTTATCTGGCTTATCAAACCATTCGCATATGTGATCCAGATGATCTCACCTAAGGGACCGGAGGTTCAGGTGATTTCCCGACAGATTGCAAATGCACATACAAGCTTTAATATTGTGATGACATTGATCTGGATTCCACTGATTTGGCTGATGGTGAAGATTGTTATGAAGGTCATTCCGGACGCAAAGACAAGTGAAAAGAGAGAGCCTTCACGTCCGCAGTTTCTTGATGATAAACTGATCGGACAACCGACAGTTGCACTGAGTCTTGCAAGAAAAGAGATTACAAGATGCAGTGAGATGGCAGGTGAAACACTCCAGAAATTGATCAATCTTGTGAAAGAGGAAACCAATGAACAACTGGAAGAAGTGATGGAACAGGGACATGATGTAGGAAAATTAACAGAGCAGATCAATGAGTATCTGACAAATATGTTTTCTTCCGGTTCTCTGACAGAGAAGCAGACTACCCAGACAGCAGGGCTTATGTATATGCTTGGAGATGTAGACCGTGTCAATGGTCTGAGTATGGAAATTGCAGAATCTGTCCGTGAGAAGAAAGAACAGAAGTACAAATATTCCAAAGAAGCCATGCGTGATCTGACGAAGAGTCTGGAGCAGATCCAGGGGATGTATCGGGAAGCAATTCAGGTACTTATGACGGGCAGCACAGAGAATGCAAAAAAAATTGTGAAGAAAAAAGAAAAAGTTCTGAATCTCACCATACATATGGGAAAATCCCATGTCGAGCGTGTAGGGAAGGGAAAATGTTCCAGCAAGCTGACGGTACCGTTTAACCATGTCCTTCAGAATATCGGAAGAATGGGAAACTGTTGTGTAAATATTGCAGATGCTGTACTTGCGCAGTCTGATCTAAATGAATTTACAGCATTTGTAAAGGAGGAAAATTAAGTAAAATGACAAATGAAACGATATTTATGAATCGGGAATTATCCTGGCTGAAATTCAATGAAAGAGTGTTAGAAGAAGCAGAAAGTGAGAAAAATCCACTCTGTGAACGGCTGACATTTGCGTCAATTTATCAGAGCAATCTAGATGAATTTTTCATGGTGCGTGTAGGATCTTTGATCGATCAGATGATTGTTTCGAAAAATGTAAAAGACAATAAAACTGGAATGACAGCAAAAGAGCAGATTCAGGCAATTCTGGTACGGGTCGCAAAATTGAACCGCAGAAAAGATACTGTCTATGAAAATCTGATGGACGAAGTTGTAAAGGCAGGGATTCGCCTTGTGGATTTTCGTAAAATTGGCAAAAAAGAAGGAAAATATCTGGAGCAGTATTTTGATGCAGAGATTGCCCCGCTCATTTCACCAATTGTTGTCGGAAAAAGACAGCCGTTTCCATTTTTGAAAAATAAAGGTATCTATGCAGTTGTCGTACTAGAGAAGAAAAACGGAAAAGAAAAACTTGGAATTATTCCGTGTAATTCCGGTGTATTCCCGAGACTTGTGCAGGTGCCGGGGGAAGAAGAAACTTACATGCTGGCGGAAGAGTTAATCCTCCATTTTATTTCAAAAGTATTCAAAGGTTATTTTGTGAAGGCAAAATCTTTGATCCGCGTAACGAGAAACGCAGATATAGATGCAGATGCGCTGTATGATGAAGATTTGGATTACCGTGATTTTATGGAAGGGATCATCAAAAAAAGAAAGCGTCTGCTTCCGGTAAGAGTGGAGTTTTCCAGAGAACTGGATGGAGATATCGTGGATAAGATCTGCGAGTATCTGGATCTGGACAGCAAATATGTATTCCGTGGAAGTTCACCACTTGATCTGTCTTTTGTATTCCAAATCCAGGACAGCCTGCGCAATCATCCGGAATTGTTCTATGAGAAACGAGTGCCTCAGAGGTCTACACAGATTGACAGCAAAAGATCAATTCTGGAGCAGATTAAGGAGAAAGATAAATTATTGTCTTATCCATATGAGAGTATGCGTCCGTTTCTGGATATGCTTTCTGAGGCTGCAAATGACGATGAGGTTGTATCGATTAAGATGACACTGTATCGTGTCGCAAAGCAGAGCAAGGTCGTGGAAGCATTGATTGATGCGGCGGAAAATGGAAAAGATGTACTGGTTCTTGTGGAGTTAAAAGCAAGATTTGATGAGGAAAATAATATTGAATGGTCAAGAAGACTGGAAGAGGCTGGCTGTACAGTCATATATGGTCTGGACGGCTATAAAGTCCATTCAAAATTGTGTCTGATCACAAAAAAGACGAATGGAAAAATCGAGTATTATACACAAATTGGTACTGGAAATTATAATGAGAAGACAGCAAGACTGTACACAGATCTGTCTCTTATGACGTATGATCAGGAGATTGGTGAGGAGGCAGCAGCAATCTTCCAGGCATTATTTATGGGAGAAACGGTTCGGGTCAGCAAAAAACTTCTAGTAGCTCCAAATTGTCTTCAGAACCGATTACTTGATATGATAGAGGAAGAGATTCGTCATGCAAAGAGAGGCGAAGAAGCTTATATCGGTGTGAAAATGAATTCTCTGACTGATAAAAAGCTGATGGATAAGTTGATTGAGGCATCTCAGGCAGGCGTGGAGATCGAACTTATTGTACGTGGAATCTGCTGCCTTATCCCGGGAGTGGAAGGGTATACAGAAAACATCCGGGTCATCAGTATTGTAGGACGTTTTCTAGAACATTCCAGAATTTACATATTTGGAAAAGAAGAAAGACAGAAAATTTATATAGCATCTGCAGACTGGATGACGAGAAATACGGTGCATAGAGTCGAAGTGGCGACACCGGTGGAAGATCCGGATCTGAAGCTGCGTCTGAACGAGATGTTTATCACAATGCTCAGTGACAATGTACAGGCAAGAGAACTGAACAGTAACGGAAAATATAAGAGATTGCAACCGGGAGAAGAGGCACCGCTTAATTCACAGGAGTTCTTCTATGAAAGTGCATATGAGGATTTAGAAAGTCAGGAGAAAAATAAGACTATTTTGCAATAGATATGAAAATTGATGCAAAATTGCAAAAAAGAACTTGACAAAAAAAGTTTAGCACGTTAAAGTATAGAACATAAATAAAAACAAATATTTATAGAAACCGTTGAGAAAGAGGAGTAGATAATCTGACGAAGTTTCAGAGAGCGGCAGGTGGTGTGATTGCCGCACTAAGTGGATGATCGAATGGACTTTCGAGGGCAGCCGGAAATTCTGAATACAGAAGATTATGGTTTGTCGGGAACCGAACCCGTTATCAATCAGGAGTGTATGTTAGTACATGAGAAAAGTGGACATTATGTCAAGTTGAGTGGTACCGCGATAATAGATAGTATTACCGCCTCAAACAGTTTGTTTGAGGCGGTTTTCTTTATATCCAGATAATCCCTCAGAACATTTTCTCTCCTAACAAGTGGTCAGTCGGCTGGCGATATGCAGACTGTAGGCAGGAAAATTTAAACAAAGAAAAGGAGACAAAAGTATGAAGAAAAAATTAGTAGCAGGATTATTAACAGGAGCAATGATGGCAGCATTACTGACAGGATGTGCAGGATCCCAAAGTGACAAGAGCAGTGATGCAAAAGAAAGTTACACGATCGGAATTGAACAGTTTGCAGAGCATGGTTCCTTAGATAATTGCCGGGAGGGATTTTTACAGGGACTGGAAGAAGAAGGAATCAAAGAAGGAGATAACCTAAAAGTTGAGACGAAGAATGCAGCAGCAGATATGGGAACAGCAGGACAGATTTCCGATAGTTTTGTATCTGATAAAGTAGATTTGATCTGTGCAATTGCAACACCAAGTGCACAAAGCGCATACAACGCAGCAATGGATGCTGGAATTCCGGTCATTTATACAGCAGTTACAGATCCGGTTGCAGCAGAGCTTGCATCAGAAGATGGGACCCCGGCAGGAGAGGTGACAGGAACATCTGATAAACTTCCGGTAGAAGAGCAGCTTAAGATGATCCGTGAGATGCTTCCGCAGGCAAAGACGATCGGAATCATGTATACAACAAGTGAGGCAAATTCTGTATCAGCAATCAAAGAATATGAAGACCTTGTAGGTAAATATGATTTTGAACTTGTGACAAAAGGAATTACAACAACTGCAGATGTTTCTCTCGCAGCGGATGATCTTTTAAGTAAAGTAGACTGCATTACAAACCTGACAGATAATACAGTTGTTGCTTCTCTTCCAACGATACTTGAAAAAGCGAATGACAAGAAAATCCCGGTGTTCGGAAGTGAGATTGAGCAGGTAAAGATCGGATGCCTTGCAGCAGAGGGAATCGATTACATTTCTCTTGGAAAACAGACTGGTAAAATGGCAGCCCAGGTATTGAAAGGTGAGAAAAAAGCATCAGAACTTAATTTTGAGACAATTACAACTCCAGGATTCTATGTGAACAATAAAGTGGCAGAGAACCTTGGAATTACAGTTCCAACAGATCTTTCAGACAATGCAGTAGAAGCATTTGACGAGATCACACAGAGCAAGTAAACGGAGGCATTTTCATGAATCTTATCGTAACCATATTAGAACAAGGTCTTATCTATGGAATTTTATCACTTGGACTTTACATTACATATAAAATACTGGATTTTCCGGATTTGACAGTAGACGGAAGTTTTCCACTGGGGGCGGCTGTAACAGCAGCCCTCATTACAAGAGGAGTGAATCCATATCTGACGCTTCCTCTGGCATTTGCAGCCGGTGTGCTGGCAGGTATCTGTACAGGTCTTATCCATGTAAAATGTAAAGTACGTGATCTTCTGTCAGGTATTATTATGATGACAGCCCTGTGGACCATGAATCTGTATATTGCAGGAACGGCAAATGTACCGCTGTTTTCACAGCAGAGTATTTTTAAAAATAATTTTATAAATGGACTTCCGGCAGGAATAAAACCATATATGACTCTGATTCTGATTCTGATTTTGACGATAATTTGTAAAATTCTTCTGGATCTTTACATGCAGACAAAATCAGGCTATCTGTTAAGAGCAGCAGGAGATAATCATGTGCTTGTAACTTCTCTTGCAAAAGATCAGGGAAATGTAAAGATTCTTGGACTTGCTATTTCAAATGGACTTGTCTCTCTGGCAGGCTGTGTATTTGCTCAGGAGGAGCGAGTGTTTGAGATTTCTATGGGAACAGGAGCAATGGTCATTGGACTTGCGAGCGTCATCATTGGAACGAGTATCTTTAAAAAGATTTCACTTGTGAAGACAACAACGGCAGTTCTGGTTGGCTCGATTATTTACAAAGCATGCGTGGCAGTGGCAATCCGTAACTTTGAGCCACAGGCAATGAAGCTTATTACAGCAGTATTATTCCTGGTTGTTCTTGTAATCAGCATGGGTGGAAAGAAGAAGGTGAAAGGAAATGCTTGAATTAAAAGGAATTTCAAAGTATTATAATGTAGGATCCGTCAATGAGATGTGTCTTTTTCAGGATTTTAATCTGAATATTGAAAAAGGAGAATTCCTTTCCGTAGTCGGAAGCAATGGTTCCGGAAAGACTTCCATGTTGAATATTATCTGTGGAAGTATCCCGGTTGAGTCTGGACAGATTCTGATCGGGGATACAGATATTACAAAAGAAAAAGAATATAAGAGAAATAAAAGAATCGGCCGTGTTTATCAGAACCCGTCCATGGGCACGTGTCCAAGTATGACAATTCTGGAAAATATGGCACTGGCAGACAATAAAGGGAAATTATATGGTCTTGGACGTGGGACGAATAAAGCTCGGATAGAATATTACAGAGAGCAGCTTGCCCAGCTTGGTCTCGGACTGGAAGATAAGATGGACGTGAAAGTCGGTTCTTTATCCGGAGGTCAGAGACAGGCAATGGCACTTTTAATGTCCACTATGACAACGATTGAATTTCTGATCCTTGATGAACACACAGCAGCACTGGATCCAAAGACGGCAGAGCTGATCATGCAGCTCACTGATAAGATTGTAAAAGAAAAACAATTGACAACGATTATGGTCACACATAATCTGCGCTATGCAGTAGAATATGGGAATCGCCTCGTGATGATGCATAATGGTCACATGATACTGGACAAAAAGGGCAAAGAGAAAGAAGATATGGCAATCGATGATATTCTTACCTTATTTAATGAAATCAGTATTGAATGTGGCAATTAATACAGGAGATTTCAAAAAAATGTAAGGAAAAAAAGGAGAACATATGATGGCAAAGAGAATCGCACAGTTTCACAAAGTAAGTTTTGAACAGTTCGCAGAAGGATTTCAGGACACCTTCGGAGAAATGAAAGAAGGGGAATTAAAGGAAATCTATCAGTCGATCAAGCTTCCAAAACGTGCAACGGCCGGATCTGCCGGATATGATTTCTATACACCGATCCCGATTGTGCTCGCACCAGGGAAAACAGTAAAGATTCCGACTGGAATCCGCGTGGAGATGCAGGAAAACTGGGTGTTAAAATGCTACCCGAGAAGCGGACTTGGATTTAAGTACCGTCTGCAGCTTAATAATACGGTAGGAATTATCGATAGCGATTATTTTTACTCAGACAATGAAGGACACATTTTTGCAAAACTTACGAATGATTCCAATGAAGGAAAGACTGTAGAACTGGAAGCAGGAAGTGGGTTTATGCAGGGAATCTTTGTGGAATACGGAATTACAATGGATGATGATGTAACAACTGTGAGAAATGGCGGGTTCGGAAGTACATCCCAGAGATAATTAGAAGGATTACTGAAAAATGTCAGGGCATCAAGTATGATACTGCAAGTTTCAGACATACTATTATCATAGATTTTGACTTATTATTACTTTTCAAGATATACCGATTAACAGATGAAACAACGAAAAGAAAATGTAAGTAGAATTTTAGAAGATGAGGGTAAATGTATGGCTGACAAGACAAAAGTTTTTTCAAAAAGAGATAAAAATGTAGACTATATGAATCAGATGCTGCCGGTAGAAGACAGTTTTGATATCGTTCAAAGGGATATACAGATTGGAGGAAAAGACGCTACATTTTACTTTATAGATGGTTTTACGAAAGATGAGTCTATGTTAAAAATCATGGACTCTTTTTTTAATATCAAAGAGGGAGATATGCCAAAGGACGCAGCGACGTTCGCAACGACCTGCATTCCCTATGTGGAAGTGGACGTGATCGGGGATTTTGATCAGATTTTCCGGAATCTTTTGTCAGGAGTCACGTGTTTGTTCATTGACGGATATCAGGCTTGCCTTGCCATCGACTGCAGAACATATCCGGCGAGAAGTGTGGATGAACCGGACAAGGATAAATCTCTCCGTGGTTCCAGGGACGGGTTTGTGGAGACAATCGTATTTAATACCGCCCTCATGCGGCGGCGTATCCGTGACCGGCATCTTGTTATGAAAATGCTGGAGGTTGGAGAAAGTTCCAGAACGGATGTGGCACTTTGTTATATGGATGACCGGGTAGATCAGGAACTTTTAAAGAATTTAAATTACCGGATCCGGGATATCAAAGTGGATGATCTTCGCATGAATCAGCAAAGTCTGGCAGAGTGCCTGTTTAAACGGAAATGGTACAATCCATTCCCGAAATTTAAATTTACAGAGCGGCCGGATACCGCGGCTGCCTGTCTGCTGGAAGGGAAAGTCGTAATCCTGGTGGACAATTCACCGTCTGCAATGATTCTGCCAACGTCAATTCTGGATATTATTGAAGAAGCAAATGATTATTATTTTCCGACGTTGACGGGCATGTATTTGAAAATATCCCGGGCGCTTATTACATTTCTGACCATCTTTCTGACACCAGTGTTTTTGTTATTTATGCAGAATTTGAGCTGGCTGCCGAAAATTTTTGCATTTGTGGCGGTAAAAGATACCGTCAACATTCCGCTTATTTTTCAGCTTTTGATGCTGGAAGTAGCTATTGATGGTCTGAGGCTTGCGGCGCTGAACACCCCGAGTATGCTTAGTACGCCTTTGAGTGTGATTGCCGGTCTTGTTATGGGAGAGTTCTCCGTGAAATCCGGATGGTTTAACGCAGAAGTCATGCTGTACATGGCATTTGTGGCAGTTGCGAACTATACGCAGCCTAATTTTGAGCTTGGATATGCGTTAAAATTTATGAGACTGGAATTACTGGTACTGACTGCGGTATTTAACTGGATTGGATTTCTGGCAGGAACGGTGATTGTGATCTGCAGCATCTGCTTTAACAAAACGCTGTCCGGACGGAGTTATTTGAATATCAGATTGAATTAAAACATTAGAATTGTTAATAGCAAATATAAGAAAAATTTTGCAACCTTCCTATAAACATGGTATGATATTGCGTAGGTGAGTATAGCATTTATACACTGCCAAAAAGCGGTTATATAAGGAGGACTTGCGATGAGCGACTATATCATTACTGTAAACAGTACCGTAGATACAACGAAAGAATGGCTGGCCGAGAGAGGTGTGCCGTATATTCCGTTGAAATATACAATTGATGGACAGACATATTCGGATATGGAAGGTCTGTCTTCAAAAGAATTCTTTGACAAATTAAGAGAAGGGAAAATGTCTACTACTTCCCAGATCAATCCGGACGAAGCACGTGAGGCGTTGGAGCCATATCTGAAAGAAGGAAAAGATATTTTGCATCTTTCATTTTCATCTGGATTAAGTGGAACATGCAACAGTATGAAAATTGCGGCAGAGGAACTTCAAGAGGAGTATCCAGAACGTAAGATTATTGTAATTGATACATTGTGTGCATGTCTGGGAGAGGCGTTACTTCTATATTATGTATTAAAACAAAAGGAAAACGGGGCAACGATTGAGGAGGCTGCAAAGTGGGCAGAAGAGAATAAGCTTCATATTTGCCATGATGTAACAGTGGATGATCTGAATCATCTGCATAGAGGCGGACGTGTGTCCAAGACAAGTGCTGTACTTGGAACAATGGTACAGATTAAACCAATCATCATTATGGATGATAATGGATGTCTGAAAGTAGTTGGCAAAGAGCGTGGCAGAAAGAAGTCTCTGAACAAGATCGTAGACATGGCCGCAAAGCAGGCAGAGGGATATGAAAATGAGATCATAATGATCACACATGGTGATTGCCCGGAAGATGCAGAGTATGTTGCAAAAAGAGTTCAGGAAAAAATGGGAATCCAGAACATTTATATTAACAATATCGGAACTGTTATCGGAGGACATACCGGTCCGGGTGTTGTAGCAGTATTCTGTATGGGAGATAAAAGAGAAGTAAAGCTGTAAGGTCAGCATAGGAAAGTGTTGAAATGTCAAAAAGTCAAAAATATTTTAGGAAAAGTCAAAAAAGTTGTTGACACTACAGGATTGATGTGTTAATCTATCACTTGTGTAAAACAAAAACAAAGTAGAGTATCCACTCTCACCATAGCACAATCGGGTGACTATTGGTCAGATATTGAGCTGATAACCATAACAGGATTATGATGCAGATATATAAGTGGATAGTCTCGAACTATTCACTTATTTTATTTTTATGATGGGGGTGCACGACAATTAGCGATTTAATGATTAACGGACAGATCAGAGACAAAGAAGTAAGAGTAATTGCAGAGAACGGAGATCAGTTAGGTGTAATGCCGGTTAAGGAAGCCATGAAACTGGCTCAGGAAGCTGAATTAGATCTGGTCAAGATTGCTCCAAAGGCTCAGCCACCTGTATGCAAGATTATCGACTATGGTAAATACAGATATGAGCTTGCAAGAAAAGAAAAAGAGGCTAAGAAGAAGCAGAAAACCGTTGAGGTGAAAGAAGTAAGAATTTCACCTAACATTGATACCAACGACCTGAACACGAAGGTAAACAATGCAAAGAAATTTATCGCAAAAGGAAACAAAGTAAAAGTTACATTACGTTTCCGTGGTCGTGAGATGGCACATATGCAGCAGAGCAAGCATATTCTTGACGATTTTGCCGAGATGCTGGCAGAGGTTGCAGTAGTAGAGAAGCCGGCCAAACTGGAAGGTAGAAGTATGAGCATGGTTTTAACTGAAAAACGTTAAAAATAATTACATGTAATTTCATTAAAGGAGGAACTATATCATGCCAAAAATTAAAACAAGCAGAGCAGCAGCAAAGCGCTTCAAAAAGACAGGTACAGGAAAATTAAAAAGAAATAAAGCTTACAAGAGCCATATCTTAACAAAGAAGTCTACTAAGAGAAAGAGAAACTTAAGACACGCTACAATCGCAGACGAGACAAACGTAAAGAACATGAAGAAAATCTTACCATATTTATAAGATTTTCAGCAGATAGATTGAAGGAGGAAAATAAGACATGGCAAGAATTAAAGGCGGACTTAACGCTAAAAAGAAACACAATAGAACTTTAAAATTAGCAAAAGGATACAGAGGAGCACGTTCTAAACAGTACAGAGTTGCAAAACAGTCTGTAATGAGAGCTCTTACATCTTCATACGCAGGAAGAAAACAGCGCAAACGTCAGATGCGTCAGCTCTGGATCGCTCGTATCAACGCAGCAGCCAGATTAAATGGACTTTCCTACAGCAAGATGATGCACGGACTTAAAGTTGCTGGTGTAGATATCAACAGAAAGATGCTTGCAGAGATGGCTGTTAATGATGCAGAAGGATTTGCAACACTTGCAGAGCTTGCTAAAAGCAAAATCGCTTAATTAAATTAAGAATACTTATTTGAATAAGAATAAATCAGAGAACAAGATGTATATATTTTGTTCTCTTTTTTTGTTTTTTTTTATCTACAACTGCACTTGCATTATTCACAAAGATTATATAATATAGAAAATAGAGAGCAAAATGTCGAAAAAAGTATTGGAGGGTTATAGATTATGAAGATATTAGTCGTGATTGACATGCAGAATGATTTTATTGACGGTGCGCTTGGAACAAAAGAAGCTCAGGCAATTGTGCCAAAAGTGGCAGAGAAGATCAAGAACTTTGACGGAAAGGTGTTCTATACCCGTGATACACACGATGAAAAATATCTGGAGACACAGGAAGGGAAGAGTCTTCCGGTCAAACATTGTATCCGTGGTACAGATGGATGGAAACTGACTCCGGAAATTGATGTACTCTGTGAAGGAGATATTTTAAATAAATCATCATTTGGAAGTATTGAACTTGGATTTAAGCTGAATGATTACAGAAGTAATCTTCGTGTCATTAAGAATGAAAGAGTGGAGAGTATTACACTGATTGGTGTCTGTACAGATATTTGTGTGATTTCTAATGCAATGATTCTTAAAGCCTTCTTCCCGGATAAACCGATTATCGTTGATGCAGCATGCTGTGCCGGATCAACACCAGAAGGCCATAAGAATGCACTGGCAGTCATGAAGACATGTCAGATCCAGATTGAAAATGAAGAATAAGATTATTCAGGATAGATCAATCTTTCATCAGTAATATCGTTCAGGACTTCGGCCAGATACTTTTTCGCAAGGTATTTGGCCATTCCTAAATTCTGATCCAGATAGTTGCCACAGTCACGGGCAGCAGCACCAGGAATATCGCCTTCGAATTCAGCGATAAATGTAAACATGCGCTGCATCAGTGGAACGATGTCGCGAGACTTATATTCGCCTGCAAGTACAAGGTAGAAACCAGTACGACAGCCCATAGGTCCGAAGTAGATGTCTTTTTCACCGAATTCCGGATCGTTTCTGAGGAATGTTGCGCCAAGGTGTTCAATGGTGTGCATCTCTGCAGTGTTCATAACAGGTTCGCGGTTCGGGGCAGTCATACGAAGGTCAAAAGTTGTAACCGGATTGCCTGCAACATAATCTACGCGAGATACGTAGACGCCAGGTAACAGTTTCAGATGATTTATGGTGAAACTTGTGATTTTTTCCATAATAAAATACTCCTTTTCATTGTGATTTATTGTATTGGAACATTAGAATATGCATCAATACAATAATACCAGTATAACATTTGGCAGACAGATATGCTAGAAAAATGCGAGATTGAAATGCAAAATTTGTTTTTGCAAAATAGAATTTTAGGGAACAGGTGACAGATTATGAAGTTATATTTAGTCAGACATGGACAGACAGACTGGAACAAAGAAAAAAGACTACAGGGACAGGAAGACATTCCGTTAAATGATTTTGGAAGACATCTCGCAAAAGAGACAGGGATCGGTCTTCGCAATGTCAGATTCGATCTTTGTTTTTCAAGTGACTTAAAAAGAGCACTGGAGACGGCTAATCTGATTTTAGATGAAGGAAGCAGTAAAGTTCCAATTATTATGGATAAAAGACTGAAAGAAATTTCCTTTGGTGAATGGGAAGGAAAAAGTGTAGCAAGAAACCAGATGGAAGTTCCGGACGAATTCCTAAAATTCTACGATGATCCAGAACATTTTGCAGGAGCACCGGGTGGAGAATCCTTTGCAGAAGTAAAAGAACGTACAGATGATTTCCTTAAATGGCTTGTAGGACAGGAAGAATACGAAGATAAAAATATTCTTTTGGTCACACACGGAGTTGCGCTGGCAACATTACTCAATAATATAAAAAAAGCACCATTATCCGAACTTTGGGCTGGCAGCATTCATAAAAACTGCGCAGTCACAGAAGTAGAGATCAAAGACGGAGAAATGCAGATACTGTCCGAAAATCAGGTATATTACGAAGATGAGGTGCCGGATTGGGCGCGGTAGAATAGTGTGAAAATATAAATAGAATCCCAAACTATAGCGTCTTGAACACGAAGGATTTTCCGGCATCAGTTGCGTCGTTTATTTTTTCGTGAATATGTAAACTCGCCTAAAAACAGGCTCAGACAGTACATATTCACGAAAACTTTACTCACTGATGCTCGGAAAATCCTTCTACCGTTCAATCCATTATAGTTTGGGATTTTTAATTCTCATCACTACTCTGACGATTAGAAGAATTTTGGTATATATTTGTTCAATTCACTTAAAAAGTTAGTAGCACACAGATATTTAGAATTCAAGAATGCCATAGTCCAGGCTTATTATTTACAAATAACACTATATTTCTAAATACCTCATCAGATTCTCATAGTTCCGCTTCATAAGGTGATATCCATGTTCGTAAAATTCTCTTAGAACGTCGCAGTCCTGTTCTAGCCTTGATACGGTTGGGACGAGTGGACGCAGTACGAAAATCCGTCCTTCATGTTCTAATTTTTCGATGAGCTCCAGTTCTTTGTTATACATATAATTCCGGCGGATCATAGTCTTAACAGCTTCCGGATATTTGCCATAAGCGCGGCGATATAACTTTGCCATGCCTTTTGTCATTGACTTTTTGCGATATCCCGGATTGCGAGTCAGAATCACAACAATCTTTTCATTTTTCTGATGTAATGCATGCCGGATTGGAATGGAATCTGCAAGTCCGCCGTCCAGATAAGGTACACCGTCAATATTAACCATAGGACACAGAAGAGGCATGCTGCTTGATGCCCGGCAGATGCGCAACAGTCTGTCAAAATCTTGTGTTTCAATCATATATTCTGCTTTTCCGGTAATACAGTTCGTTGTGACTTGCTCGCAGACCATGCCTTGTTCACAGGATTTCTGAAATGTTTCGAAATCAAATGGAAAGATTTCGCGTGGGTACTTGTCAAAAACCATGTCCATATCCAGAAGACTCTTTTCACGCATGAAATCACGAAGATTATTGTGATAGTTGTATTCTTTATCTTCCACGATCATACAGTTTCGTGTACGCCCGATCTGCTTTGATGCGTAATCTACGGCATTACATGCTCCTGCAGAAACACCAATAACGTGGGAGAGATAAGTATCCTGTTCCATAAGATAATCTAAAACTCCGGAAGTGAATACACCTCTGGTAGCACCGCCTTCCAGTACGATTGTTGCATTTATCATAATCAACACCCCTTGTTTTGTAATAATTCGATAATAATTTTTGGTGAAACACGATTCAAAGGCAGGGATTCCTGACTTTGGGAATATTTTCTAAGTGATATTATATAACGAAAAATAGAATCATGAAAATGCTTTTTTTATTAAAAATCAGTTAAAAATATAGGAAGCGGATAAAAAGGTAGTAAAAAGATGCGAAAGGAAATAGAAAAAGTGCGTAAAGTGCCGAAAAACAGTGGTTTCCCGGCTTGCTATTTTGACGTATCTTTGGTAAGATATTCTTCGTATGAGCTAAAACGTGATTGATAGATAAAAAGGAGCAAATATAATGATCAGTACAAGTAATATTACATTACGAGTTGGGAAAAAAGCATTATTTGAAGACGTTAATATTAAATTTACAGAAGGGAACTGTTATGGTCTGATCGGTGCCAATGGTGCAGGAAAGTCTACATTTTTAAAGATTCTTTCCGGACAGCTTGAACCGACCAACGGAGAAGTTATCATCACTCCGGGACAGAGACTTTCATTCTTACAGCAGGATCACTTCAAATATGACGAGTATCCGGTTCTTGATACAGTTATGCTTGGAAATGCGAGACTGTACGAGATTATGAAAGAAAAAGAAGCAATCTATGCAAAGGAAGATTTTACAGACGAGGACGGTATCAAGGCAAGTGAGCTGGAAGCAGAGTTCGCGACCATGAATGGCTGGGAAGCAGAGTCTGATGCAGCAACACTGTTAAATGGTCTTGGAATCGGGACAGAACTTCACTATGAGATGATGAAGAACTTAAATGGTCCGGAGAAAGTAAAGGTTCTGCTTGCACAGGCATTATTTGGTAATCCGGATATCCTGCTTCTCGACGAGCCTACGAACCACTTGGATTTGGATGCAATCGCATGGCTTGAGGAATTTTTAATCAACTTTGACAACACAGTTATCGTTGTTTCACATGACCGTTATTTTCTGAATAAAGTCTGTACACAGATTGCAGATATTGATTATGGTAAGATTCAGCTCTATGCCGGAAACTACGACTTCTGGTATGAGTCCAGCCAGCTTCTCATCCGCCAGATGAAAGAAGCGAACAAGAAGAAGGAATAGAAGATCAAAGAGCTGCAGGAATTTATTTCAAGGTTTAGTGCAAATGCTTCAAAATCCAAGCAGGCTACTTCAAGAAAGCGTGCATTGGAGAAAATCCAGCTTGATGATATCCAGCCATCCAGCCGTAAATATCCATACATTGATTTCCGTCCGAACCGCGAGATTGGAAATGAAGTATTAACAGTAGAAGGACTGAGCAAGACCATTGACGGAGAAAAAGTATTAGACAACATTTCTTTTACATTGAGACATGATGATAAAGTCGCATTTGTCGGAAGCAACGAGCTTGCCAAGACAACACTGTTCCAGATTCTTATGGGAGAGATGGAGCCAGATGAGGGAACATACAAATGGGGCATCACAACTTCCCAGGCATATTTCCCATTGGATAGTGGAAGTGAATTTGATAATGACTATTCTATCGTAGACTGGCTTACACAGTATTCAGAAGAGAAAGACGCAACTTATGTACGTGGCTTCCTCGGACGTATGCTTTTTGCCGGAGATGATGGAGTGAAGAAAGTGAAAGTTCTGTCCGGAGGAGAAAAAGTACGCTGCCTGTTATCCAAGATGATGATTTCCGGTGCAAATGTACTGATTTTTGATGAGCCTACGAACCACCTGGATATGGAAAGTATCACAGCACTCAACAATGGAATGACAAAATTCCCAGGTGTCATTCTCTTCTCATCAAGAGACCACCAGATTGTTCAGACAACTGCAAACCGTATTATGGAAATTGTTCCGGGCGGAAAGATGATCGACAAGATCACAACATATGATGAATATCTGGAAAGTGATGAGATGGCAAGAAAACGTCAGACATACACAGTACAGAATGATGATGAAGACTAAAAAGCAAATTTAATATGTAGAGATAAAAAGACTGTAACTTGTAAGATTGAGTTACAGTCTTTTTATAATAGAAAATTGCATTTCCTATTATATAAGAAACCTCAACAGGCTCTTTTATTATATGATGGAATTTGTTATACTAATACCGTATGATAGGGTAAAATATCATTACAGTTTAAATATAGGGAGTATAAGATTATGAGAAATATAAAAATTACAATTGAATATGATGGCAGCCGTTATCAAGGCTGGACAAGACTTGGAAAAGATGAATCTAACAACACAATATCTGCCAAGATTATTGATGTATTAGGGAAAATGACTGGTGAAAAGAATATTGAGCTGAATTGTGGCTGCCGTACAGAAGTCGGTGTACATGCTTACGCACAAGTGGCGAATTTTAAGACTTCTTCTAATCTGAGTACAAAAGATATTCAGCATTATCTTAATCGGTATCTGCCAATGGATATTGCAATTACGGAAGTTGAAGAGGTTCCAGATCGTTTCCATGCCCAGTTGAATGCAGTATCAAAAACTTATGTTTACCGTATGACGATTATGGATGTTCCAAGTGTTTTTGAGCGTAAGCATACTTACCATTGCTTTAAGACACCGGATAAAAAGGCAATGCAGCAGGCTGCTCTTTTATTTATCGGAGAACATGATTTTCGTAATTTCTCTACTGCAAAGAAGAGCAAGAACACGACACGTGAGGTCTACGACATTGACATTTATGGAGATAATGAGGAAATGCAGATCCTCATTCAGGCAGACGATTTTCTGCACAACATGGCAAGACTTATGATCGGAACACTTCTGGATATTGGATTCGGACTTCGAAAGAAAGAAGATATTGAGGCAATTTTTAACGGAGAAAAGGCAGTTGGAAATCCTTGTGATCCTAAGGGGCTGTATTTACAGGAAGTAGAATATTAATGAAAGTAGAAAGTAGAAAAGTATCGGATTCCAGAGTAGAGACCGTCCATATTGTAAGACCAAACCATCTGAATGCAGCAGGGCGTCTGTTTGGCGGCATGCTCATGCAGTGGATTGATGAGGTAGCTGCACTTGTGGCAAAACGTCATACCCACACGAATGTGACGACTGCAAGTGTGGATAATTTGAGTTTTTTAAAAGGAGCTTATCCAGGTGACAGTGTTGTGATCATTGGCCAGCTTGTCTATGTGGGACGGACTTCCATGGATATTAAGGTGGATAGCTATGTAGAATCCATGGATGGCACAAGAACATTGATCAATCATGCTTATCTGACAGTGGTAGCACTGGATCAAAATGACCATCCGATTCCAGTGCCAAGGCTTGAACTTACAACAGAAGATGAAGCCGTAGAATGGGAAGAGGCAAAACGACGCAGAGAACTTAGAAAATCACTGTAATTTTATATCAGCTGGGAGTCAATTCCCCAGCTGATATAGCCTCCGGCAGGATTGCAGAGGTGCGCAGTAGAAGTATGTCATGCAATTGCATGACGCGCACCTCGCAGCAAGAATGCCGAGGCATTCTTGAATGATAAAAGAGCTAAGAGAGCCGGGATTATTTCCCGGCTCTCTTAGCATATCCGGAAACCATCCGGACCATGCGGTCAATCTGTGCCTGTTCTTCCTTTGATTTGCCATCTTTTAAGATTTCCAGAACAAAGGACATTTCCTCCGGAGAAAAAGTGATTCCCTTTTTATGGGCACTGCTGATCAGAGACATCATGACCGGGGCGAGTGATTTTCCACTTTTCCCCTCTGTCTGTTTCGCAGCAAGCTTTATCAGCTCCAGTTTCACAGGATCCATATTTTTCAGTGCTGGGTGGTTCAACCATTCATTCATTGTCAAAAACTCCTTTCATAAAATCCATAGGGGAGAAACCATTTTCCCCATCGGAATCAGAATTCATAGTCTGCATCATTTCCATCATATTCATGAGATCTTCCATTTGTGACATCTGCGACTGTTCTTCCGGGCTTAAACAGGATTTTAACTGATCCAGAATGGAACCCTGACAGTCTGAATTACGGAACCCGTAAAAATGTTCCATCGTGGATTTCAGTTCTGAAAATTTTATGTAGATAGCTAAGGAGCGCTGCATGGAAGCAGGTGTAAAAGGCAGCATCAGCTTTAGTGTATAAAGAGAAGAGGAAGTAACAAGCATGTCAAAAGGAGTCATTAATTTGGGCTTCTGATCCATAAGCGCTCCTTAAATTATCGTTGTAAATATATATGTGATTTGAATGGAAATTATGAAAAACGGGCATATTTTATAGTAAGAAGATATTTGAGATGCCGGGATTAAACTGTGGGAATATGGAACACAAAATAATCCCGAGGCATTCTTGAACATATGAAGGAGAGTGTAAAAATGAGTAGAAAGTTGATTATAGATGGAAACGCCGTATACGAACTGGACGAAAACTGTATGTTGAAAAAGAAACTGGAAGATGTACAGACGGAAAAAAACCAGATGGAAGAGAGGAGAAGAACTCAGGAGAATTTGAACGAATATAAACGTATGCTCAGGACAAGGCAAGGGTAGCTGTAACATTTAGATAAAATGTAACAAAATTGTAAGAAGCCTGTAATGGTATTTTTTTAATAATATGGTATTCTATCAACATGCGGATGATGCTTCTTTATCATCCGCAAAATGTATCTGTAAAAGTCAATCATTTCGGAGCCTAATAGTAATCGGGTAGTATTCCAAAGAGGTGAACAAGTGACAAATAATATGTTTATAGCAATATATCTTGAATATATTTTGAACATGAGATAATATAATTATATATTTCTTTCAGACATACTATATTTGTCAAAGATGGTTGTTAACAGTTAAATATAAATCATAAAATTATATGAGTTGAAGGCTTTTCTTCCAGCAGGAAAGCAAATAAGCAAAAAAAGAATTGGATAAGACTTGCAGAACATGGACGTATTCCAACAGATGTTAAATATATGAATCCGAG
>OHAU01001131.1_pt1 | contig 33006 bp, 33 predicted proteins | sample 1577181 | NCBI WGS metagenome assembly OHAU01 (sample SAMEA3541472, study PRJEB24748) | human gut metagenome | biome: human gut; feature: human-associated habitat; material: faeces | place: China | collected 2012 | reverse complement strand
CCGCTATTAACGACCTACTCCCTTTCCAGGGGAGCCCCTTCGGCCAGCTTGGGTATTTCTCCAAATTGACTTCTCAAAAATTCATTTTTAAATTCGCTTTAAAAGTTTACTTTAAATTTCTTTAAAATTTACTTTCAAATCAGTCCGTTGATTACTATACAATATCTCGTCACATTTGTCTAGTCCTTTTTTTAATTTTTTTGTAACTTTTTGTATGCACTCCGCTGAACAATGAATGTGCCTCCTGACAAGTTCTTTCTTAAGAAAGCAAAAAATGTCTGACATGCAAAGATTCTCTCACCCTCACATACCAGACATTTATTATTATTATTATTATCTTTATACTTTACTTTTTAGTTTATGGCTCTTATTGACCAAAGTTTTGCATAGTCATTGTGCATACAAGTCCAGACTCTGCGTCAAAGTCAATCTCGCAGCTCTTGTAGTAACTGTCATCTGAATACCAGCTATACATAGACAGACTGTCTCCGTCATATGTGTCATCTGCTTCTCCATAAGCTCCAGTTACTGCATCTTTTGAAGCGCCCATCTGAAGCCCGCCTGGGAATATTACTGTAAGCCCGCCATTCTCCAGATCATAGTCATCCACAGAAACGCCACCGATCAGGCAGTCTTTTACTTCCATCGCTGTATCTGTATTGTTGATCGCATATGCCATAATCTCATTATCATTGGCATCCATGAAATAAACCAACTCATATTCGTTAGCATTCACCATATAATTTTCCGCTGTATATTCTGTATCCATACTCAGACCTGCTGCCTCAACATCGGCTTTTGTGCACGGAAATGTCAGGACTTTATCATTAATCTGTACTGTATAACTGTCCCAGCTTGTGCCCAGTCCACTGCTGGCTGCTGCCGGTTCTGTAGTCTTTGCTGTTTTATCCGACTTATCGCTGTCATCCGCTTTTTTAGAATCATTCTTATCTTCGATTACATTTTCCACAACATTAGATACCGGATCGTCGTCGAAATCGCTGCTTCCAATTCCGATCACAATTGCAAATATAATATAAAAGATAGATACTACAAGCGCAGCTACTGTTCCGATAATCGTAAACATCTTCGCTTTCTTTGCTGCATTCTGCGCTCCGGCATAATCTCCACTTCTCTGTAGAGAATTGATTTTACAGGCATATACAATTGCCACAATACCCAGTGGCAGACAGCACAGTAATGTTGAAATGATAGCGAATATTAAATAGGTTGTTCCATTGATCGGCTTCTGCGGCTGACCATAAGTCCCATTATTAGCATTATAATCTGCAGACGTGTTCTGTCCTGTACTTCCATACTGGTACGGGTTCTCGTTATTCTGTTCCGCACTTCCATACTGATATGGATTCTCATTCTGTGCTGCACTTCCATTATCTGTTCCTGGCACGCCATATTCATAAGGATTCTGGTTTTCCGGCTGCTTCGCTTCTGCTGATTGTTCTGACTGTTCCTGCTTCTCCTCCGGCTCTACCGGTGCGCCACATGACGGACAGAACTTTGATTCTTCCGGCAAATCATTTCCGCAAAATTTACACTTCATACTCATTCCTCCTTTTATCTGACCCTTGTCGGGGATAGTAACACAAATGGATATGCATTTACATTTCTCAAAACTCCGTATATCAGTACAACTGCCAATATTGTCCATAGTATCCACATCGGTATCCGGCGGCTTATGCTTTCTCTACCTGTAAATAGCCACTGGCACGCGCATAATGCCAGGTATGTGCCTATCCATGGCAACAAGAGTACAAGCAACGGGTTATAGCGAAATGCCTGATAAATCTGACCGTGCAAAATGCAATAGCACGCGCGGCCTGCTCCACACCCCGGACAATAATAACCAGTCAGAGCGTAAATAATACATATCAACCATTTTGTATCTTTAGGACTATGATAATATAAAAATCGGCTTTCAGCAAGCATTATTGATAATATAGCTGCTGATAAAATCAGGCGGAACTGCCACTTGATTCTTCCGTCTTTTTCACAAATGTAATGTTTTATTTTTTGTGTCATTTTTTCCGTCCCCCGTTATGCAAAAAGGAGTTCCGCATCTGCGAAACTCCTGAAACGGAGAGGGTGGGATTCGAACCCACGCGCCCTTGCGGACAAACGGTTTTCAAGACCGCCTCGTTATGACCACTTCGATACCTCTCCATCTATGCAATTGATATCGCTCTGTCAGCGACGATAGTTATCATATCATATACCCATTGCACTGTCAAGAACAATTTTTGATATTTTTTCAGATATTTTTTCTTTTTTATGAACCAGCATAAACTATTTATGATATTTTTCTTTGCGTTTTGCAAGAAATACTTTTGCGATTTCCAGATCTTCCGGTGTTGTGATCTTGATATTTTCGTAAGAGCCTTCATATAATTTAACCGGTACTTTCATCATCTGTTCCACTACCATAGCGTCGTCAGTGATATTATCCGGCACCTCTTCCATCAGCTTTGCATAAGCATTTTCTATGAGATCTGCCTTAAAAATCTGTGGAGTCTGTACCGCCCAGATTAATTTTCTTGGCGGTGTATTCACTGCAAACTGATCTTCATCCACCAGTTTGACCGTATCTTTGCTCGGCATTCCGGCTACACAAGCACCGAATTTTTCTACATTTTCATATCCACGCGTAAGAATCTGCTCGTCCACGAACATTCTGGCGCCATCATGAATGAATACGTATTCCGGCTGTTCTTTGAGAGCATGAAGTCCGCGTAGTCCTGCCCATACAGAATCATAGCGTTCTTTTCCACCTGAGATGATCGAGCGTACTTTTGTAAGCTGATACTTGTCTACGATCTCATCACGGACCCAGTTTTCCTGCCCTTCACCTACTACAAGTACAATATCATCAATAATCGCGGATTTTTGGAATGCGTCCAGAGTATAAAAAATGATTGGTTTTCCGGATAATTCAATATACTGTTTTTGTATGGCGGTTCCCATACGTTTCCCCTGACCGGCAGATAATACGATTGCCGTACATTTTTTCTTATCCATATATTTTCCTCATTTTCCTCGTTTATATTGACGTTCTTATTCTTAATTTCTGTATCTGCTTTTACGTATTGTCTTAAAGTTCTTCTACCGTTCGCCCAGTTTCAGATTCGGCACTGCATTGAGATCCCATCCGCTTCTTGTGCCATTGATATACTCATAGTAAGCTGCCACGCCGATCATTGCTGCATTGTCGGTACAGAAAATCGGAGACGGATAATAGAATTCTACCCCTCTCTTTTCGCACGCCTCTTTCATAGCTGCGCGAAGTGCGCTGTTGGATGCAACACCACCGGCAATCGCCAGCTTGTCCACATGAAATTCTTCCACTGCATGCATCGCATTTGCCACAAGAACATCTGTCACGGCTTTCTGGAACGATGCTGCAATATCTGCCTGGTTGTATTCAATTCCTTTCATCTGGCAGCCGTTGATATAGTTCAGAACTGCGGATTTCAGACCACTGAAGCTAAAGTCATATGGTGCATCTTCAACGTGTGCGCGTGGAAATGCAATGGCTTCTGGGTTTCCTTCTTTGGATACTTTATCAATCTTTGGTCCGCCCGGGTACCCAAGTCCGATCGCGCGTGCGACTTTATCAAATGCTTCTCCTGCCGCATCGTCTCTTGTGCGTCCGATAATGTCAAATTTGCCATAATCTTTGACTCGCACAAGATGTGTGTGTCCTCCTGAAACGACCAGTGAGAAAAATGGCGGTTCCAGATCTTTGTGCTCAATGAAATTTGCTGCAATGTGACCTTCAATATGATGCACTCCGACTAATGGTTTCTTTGCTGCATATGCGATGGCTTTTGCCTCTGCTACACCGACCAGAAGTGCGCCTACAAGCCCCGGTCCGTAAGTAACTCCGATGGCAGTAATATCGTCTAATGTAACATTTGCCTCATCAAGAGCCGCCTGTACGACCTGATTTATCTTCTCTATATGCTTTCTTGATGCAATCTCCGGCACAACACCTCCGTAGAGAGTATGCAGTGCAATCTGGGAAGAGATTACATTTGAAAGAACTTCTCTTCCGTTCTTTACGACTGCTGCTGCCGTCTCATCACAGGAGCTTTCAATTGCAAGAATCAATACATCTTCCTTCATATTCTATCCCTTCAATCTTCTGAATTCATTTTCATTAATCTGAAAATGTCAGTTCTACCGTTCGTTTATCTTTTGCTGCTATGGAATTCGGGAAGATTTTCTTCACCTCGTCCATATATTCTTCCGGGTGCGTCAGCGACGGACTATAATGCGTCAGCCACATTTCTGCGACTTCTGCTTCTTTTGCAAGCTGCGCTGCCTCGTAAAATGTCATATGCTTGTATTCTTTTGCTTTTTTCAGCTTATCCTTCTCACCGTACATTCCTTCGCAGATAAATAGATCGGAACCTTTCGCGTTGTTGCGGATAGAGTCCGTCGGTCTCGTGTCTGTGCAGTATGTCAGTTTAATTCCTTTTCGCGCAGGTCCAAGAACCATGTCCGGTGTGTATAAATTATCTCCGTCCTGGACATTTTCACCTTTTTGCAGACTGCCCCAGAACTTCTGCGGAATTGTCGCTTCATTTGCACGATCCACGTCGAACTTCCCGGCGCGGTCAATTTCCATCGTGTAGCCATAGCAAGTGACGTTATGATTTACGCGAAATGCTTTCAGGCGATAGCCATTCATCTCAAATATCTGCTCCGGCTGTGTGATTTCGATGTATTTTATCTGAAATGGCAGTTCCGGCGCAATAACGCGAAGTGAGTTGACTACCCGCTCCAGTCCTTTCGGTCCAATCAGAGTCAACGGTTCCGTGCGGTCTGCATTTCCCATAGTCAGGAGCAAGCCCGGGAGTCCGCTGATGTGGTCGCCGTGGTAATGTGTGAAGCAAATCACATCGATGGGTTTGAAACTCCAGCCTTTTTCTTTTATTGCAATCTGCGTACCTTCTCCGCAGTCAATTAGAAGACTGCTACCGTTATATCTCACCAGAAGCGAGGTGAGCCAGCGGTACGGGAGGGGCATCATGCCTCCCGTTCCCAACAAACATACGTCTAACATATTTTTTTACCTCTTATCCAGAGCCGTCAGGCAAATGTCCTGCCGGTCCGCTTGTTTTTGATTTTCTTCAGCGTCCGGATATTCGTGCAGACTCTGAATCAGATTTTTATTTTAAATTCGCTTATAATTTCATCGTAACACTGCTCGCAGAGGTCAAATTCGTCCAGCCGGTTGTCTTTTTCCGAGAAATAGCCCCAGCGCTTGGATACTTCCAGTACGTCCTCGCGGGGAACCCCTTGGATTACCGGAATACTTCTGCCACAGCGGTTGCAGATGATCTTGTCGATTTCTTTTGTTTCTTTTACAGTTGTATGATACTGGCGCATACAATTCCTCCTTGAAGTCTGGTGTGCCTGTGTGGAAAATGTGTAGTATCTGACACCCGGGCACCGGATTGATTTATTACGCCTATATTATATCTGGTCAGATGCGCATTTCCCAGTGGGAAGTGTTGGAGCATCTGCCAGTTCATTTCCAACTTCATTTTTCATGCAGCCGCGCCTGGCTTTTGGACAGGTTTCAGGCTCGGTCGCTGCCTGGCTTTTGGACAGGCTTCAGGCTCGGTCGCTACCTGAAGTTTCGACTTCACAACTCATAAGTATAGCATCTTCCGGCGGGTTTGCATAGAAATTCTTTCGCACACCGTCTTTGGCAAATCCTGCTGCCTTGTAAAAATGTATTGCTGTTTCATTGGAAATACGAACATCCAGCAGCCATCTTGTAATATTCTGCTCGTAACTAAATGCACGCATTTTTTCAAGAAGTCTTACAGCCACCCCCTGCCGGCGATGTTGCGGCGATGTCGCAATTCTGGCGATTTCTCCCTCATCTAACACATAATAAAAAATCACATAGCCAAGGAGTTGTGGCTTGCCTGCATGCTCCGGCGCCGTTGAAGCGCAGGAGCATGACGGCGCTTGTCTGCTTATAATAGCCCAAATCCGTGCCTGAGGATTTTCAAGCGTATCCCTGATACTTTTTTCACTCCATGGATCCGGAAAGATATCGAATTCCAGCGCTGCAATCTCAGAAATATATTGCTGTTGGTCCTTTTTTATTTCTATTATTTCCATATCTTCTATCTTTTGGTTTTTCTGTCTTTTGACTTTTCTGTCTTTTGGTTTTTCTATATTGCTTCTAGGCTCCATCTTATTATAGCTTCTTAAATATCCTGGATCAGCTCGTCTATTGCTTCTTCACTTGTTGCCCAACTTGTGCAGAAGCGCACTGCCGCATAGTCTTCATCTATCTGTTCCCAAAAACTAAACTGATATTTCTGTGCTAATTTTTCGCGGTCTTTCTTTGACAAGATCGGATACTGCTGGTTCGTGTAAGAATCAAAATACATTTTATATCCTTTTTCAAGAAATGCATTTTTTAACTTCATAGCTAATTTGTCTGCGTGAGCTGCAATTTTGAAATATAAATCGTCTGTAAATAATGTATCAAACTGGATTCCCAGAAGGCGTCCTTTGGCCAGCATTGCTCCACTCTGCTTCATGCAGTAACGAAAATCTTTCTTAAGAGCGGATTTTGTGATTACGACTGCCTCGCCGAAAAGTGCTCCTACCTTCGTTCCCCCAATATAAAATACATCTGTATTTGCTGCAATATCTGCCAGTGTCATGTCTGATTTTTCAGACATTAATCCATATCCCATTCTTGCTCCGTCCATGAATAATGGCAGGCCAAGTTCTTTACAGGTTACGTAAAGTTCCTGTAATTCAGACTTGCTGTAAATTGTTCCATTTTCCGTCGGATGGGAAATGTAGACCATGCCCGGCTGTACGATGTGCTCATGATCTGCGTCATTCCAGTGTGCATCGTAATATGCGCGCACCTGTGATGCTGTAATTTTTCCGTCTTTGCTTGGAAGTGCCAGGACTTTGTGTCCAGTTGCTTCGACCGCGCCTGTTTCATGCACGTTGATATGACCGGTCACTGCTGAAATTACGCCCTGATACGGACGTAGGATTGAACGGATCACTACATAGTTCGTCTGGGTCCCTCCTACCAGAAAATGTACATCTGCCTCTGGTGCATCACAGGCTTTTTTGATTTTTTCCCTTGCCTGCTTACAATATTCATCTTCACTATATCCAACCGTCTGCTCCAGATTCGTCTCCACCAGACGTTCCAGAATCTGTGGGCATGCGCCCTCTTCATAATCACACTGAAACTGAATCATTTCTTCAATACCTCTCATGTTGCTTTTTCTATATTATAGTTGCACGGGTTTTCAACATATCTGCTTATGCTTACGCCCCGCGGGGTTTTGATACATTTTTACTGTATAGATTTCGCTTCGCGCTCCTTGCGTTCGCGTTCTGCCTGTGACAGGCGCAGATAATCCGGCTCGTGTTCCATGGCAGTCTCTGTCTTTCCGGCAGCATAGTAACGAAGTCCTAATGTTCCTACTGATGCTGCTCTTTGACGGTTCATGTTGGCCGGTGCAAACTGAATGTCTCTGCCTGCTTTTATTTCTTCTGCCAGAATCTCATCTGTCAATCTCGCACGAAATACCGGCACACCATCTCCCAGGAAAATGATGCGTTTGTCATATTTTTTCAAATGGTCGCCTAATTCTTCGATGCTGATCGCCATCTGATCTTCCAGGACAACCAATTCATTTCCACAAAACTCGTAAATTCCGGTGTAGACCTGTCCGCGGCGCGCATCCATGATTGGGCACACGATGGCGTCTGTTCCGCACAGATTGTACGCCAGTCCTTCCAGTGTCGGGATGTGGATCAACGGCTTGTTCATGGCAAGTCCCAGACCTTTCGCTGTGGCGGAGCCGATGCGAAGCCCAGTAAATGAACCCGGTCCGCCGGCAACTGCGATGGCGTCGATCGTTTTCAGGTCAAGCTCGATCATGTCGGATACTGTGTCCAGCATCGGGAGCAGCGTCTGTGAGTGCGTCTTCTTATAGTTCACAGTATATTCCGCGATCACCTGTTCCTCTTCTTCTATCTTTTCAACAACAGCTACGCTGGCTACAAGGCCGGAGCTGTCCAGTGCTAAAATTCGCATATACTTATCCTCCGATAATCAAATCCTTTTTCCAAATTCTTTTCTATCTTAATTTCGGTGAAGTGTTCCGGCAATATTTCCTCAATCAGATTCGCCCACTCGATCAGGCTAACCCCTTCGCCGTAGACATAATCCTCATAACCGATCTCGTCCATCTCTTCCACATCACCGATCCGGTAAACATCAAAATGATAGAACGGCAGGCGCCCTTCATCATACACCTGCACAATTGTAAATGTCGGGCTGCTGACCGGCTCTGTAATGCCAAGTCCGGCGGCCAGTCCTTTTGTAAATACGGTCTTTCCTACGCCCAGATCACCGACAAGCGTGAACACTTGCCCCGGCTTCGCATGCTGCCCCAGGTCATATCCCAGGTCATAAGTATCTTGTTCTTTATTTGACTCTATGATTTTTTCCATCATCATGTCCTCCTTTTGCAAAGCAAAATTTTATACGAGGGCTACCAATGTTACCATCTACAATATTCCAGCAAACAGTAACGCTCTACCAAGATTTAAGTATAACATATCTTTCATTTCCTTGCCATAGGTGTTGTGTAAGTGATATATTATAGACAATACAGATTCAAATTATATTTCACAGGAGGATATCACTATGAAATTTACATTTTTTCACAATAACATCAACGTCCTGGATCTGGACAAATCTGTAGAGTTTTACAAAAAAGCTCTCGGACTTGAAGTTACAAAAGAATTCCATGCACCGGACGGAAGCTTCAAACTCGTCTATCTCGGAGACGGCACAACACCACATTCACTGGAGCTGACATGGCTTCGCGACATGGACCGCCCGTATGATCTCGGAGATAACGAATCTCATCTGGCATTCCATGTCGATGACATGGACGCTGCCCTGGCACTCCACAAAGAAATGGATTGCGTGTGTTTCGAAAACCCGGACATGGGAATTTATTTCATCAATGATCCTGACGGCTACTGGGTAGAAATCTGTCCACAGTAGACAATTAAGACAATTCAAAAAGGGACAGGTTAAATTTTAATTGGGGACGGGGTTTTTTTGAAAAAACCCCGTCCCCAATTAAAATTATGCATCATACACATACAATTCGTGTAATGCTCTTGTTGCGCAGATGTATTGATATCCTTGGTACATTTTGTTGTTACGGTCGCCGCCTACAACAAATACCTGGTCGAATTCTAAGCCTTTTGCCAGATAGTAGGTGGTTACTGTCAGGCCTTTTTTGAATTGTGCGCTGTCGCGGTTGATGTAATGTGCTTCTGCACCTAGTTTGTGCATGATTTCTTGAATATGTTCTGCTTCTTTTTCTGTCATGGTGAGGATTGCTGCTGTTTCGTATTCTTCTTCTCTTAATTTCAATTTTCCGCTGATTTCTTTACATGTTTTTTCCAGTGTTTTTATGGCATGTCTTTCGACTGCTTTTCCGTGTCTTGCTACATACTGGATGTCTTTGGATCCGCCGACGGATTTGGCGTATTCTGCGATTTCGCTTGTGTTGCGGTAACTTTTGTTCATGACGATACGTTTGACTTTTTTCCCAAATATTTTTGGTAAAAATGTGAGAACGTCTTGTTGTTTTCCGGCGATGGTCTGTGCTTTGTCGCCCAGTATTGTCATGTTGCATGAAAACATTTTCGCGAGAAGTACGTACTGTAAATAGGAGTAATCCTGCATCTCATCAATGACGAGATGGCGGATGTTCTTGCGCTGGCCGGCTGCCGTCAGGCTGTATTTTAGATAGAGAATCGGGTAAACGTCTTCGTATTCCAGTACGCGGCGCTCTGGCGGCATGTCCGGAAGTGCCGGGAATCCGTAGTCTTCCAGGAACCAGTTGTATATTTGACAAATGTCTCTGGTTACGTACATATTCATGAATTTTCTGCAAATGATTTCTTGTTCTTCGTCGTTTAGGCTGCGTCCGCGTAAGGTTTCGACTTCGTCGATAAAATAATCCATGACCGCGCCCATTCTATCTAAAAGTGGTGTACCAGTATATTTTTCATAAAAAAATTTCATGATTTCGCTGGCACTTTTGCGAATGCCTTTGAATTCTACATCTTCAAAATCTACCAACCGGTCTTCCAGCTCGATTAGGAAGCCTTCGATTGCCTGAACGTATTCCACGGACTGCTTCCATTCGTAACGTTTTTGATCTGCATCATCCACTCCTGCGATTTCACGCTCGATTTGATGATACTTGTCTTCACAGTCGGCGGCTATCATTTTGCTATTCCAACCAGTCCCGGCTGAACTACTTCTTGAATTTCTACTTGGATTTTTCCCTTGATTTCCGCCTTGATCTCTATTTTTATTTCTATATATCACATTTTCCTGATTCACAGCATTTCCATATATCGCATTTTCCTGATCGCCAGCATTTCCATATATCACATTTCCCTGCGTTGCAGTATTTCTCCTGAGTTCATGATATGCAAACAGATCAAAACTCATTTCCTGTATATTTTCCTCGCCAAGTTCAGGAAGAATATGGGAAATGTAGTCGGCAAACACGCCGCCTGGCGAGAGGATCAGGATATTTGATGAATCCAGATGCTCTCTGTCATGGTACAGAAGATAGGCGATCCGATGTAGCGCAACGGACGTCTTGCCACTGCCTGCCACTCCTTGAATAGCCAGAATCTTGTCCTTCGTGTTGCGGATAATTGCATTTTGTTCCTTCTGGATTGTACGCACAATATTTTTCAGTTTCGTGTCGCTGTTGGCGCCAAGTTCCTGCTTTAAAATGTCATCGTCAATCTTCACATCACTCTCAAATTCATAGATCATCTTGCCGCCACGGATTTTGTACTGCCATTTGGACAGAATTTCTCCGTCCATGCGCCCGCCCGGCGCTTCGTAGGACGCCTCGCCTTTGTCGTAGTCATAAAACAGGCTGCTCACCGGGGCTCTCCAGTCGTAAATGAGTGGCAATGCGCCACGCTCTCTTGCGAAATTGCCGATTCCGATGTAAAAATCTTCCGGCTCGTCTTCTCCGTCATAAACGAATTCTACACTTCCGAAAAATGGTGCATCCAGCATACGTTTCAGACGCCGGCGCATTTTCCAGTTCTCCTGATTGGCATTCACCTGCATTTTCAGCGCCTGCTGGTTGTCATAGTCCTCATATCCATACTGGTCCATTTCCGTGTAATTATCCCAGTAATATTCATTCATACTGTTAATGTCCTGGCGTACCGCCTGTATATTTTCATCAATCTCTCCCAGACGTTTTTCTATCAGACCAAGTACCTCCGGCAGAAATTCACTTCCTTTACTCACAATCAATCCTCCAATTTTAATCATTGTAACTGAATTATCATAGCATTATCAGCAAAATATATCCACTTTTCTCGCTTGGAAATCATGGAAAAATCATGGTATATTTTCCCGATGATTGTTTTTTCTGACACAATTTTTAAAAATCATTTCTAAAAATCGAGGGGCTGTAAAAAAAGAATAGTCCCCCAAAAAAGAAAGGACGCATGAAAAAACTCTCGTTTTTTCACACGCCCCTCAATTGAATCAATGTTGGAAGAACATCTCCCATCCGTTATTTAATTTCTGCTGTTTCTACGATGAACTTGACGCTTCCGCTTGCGCCTTCTCTGATCCCGCCATAGTTGGTGTATGTCTTTTCTGCCTCTTTTACTGCCTTGAAATGATTCAGAACATTTGCAAGGTCATCTCCTGCAAGGTCTCCCAGTTTTTCAATTCCTTCTTCGTCGAATGTCTTCATTCCGGCTTCCAGAAGGCTGGCGCCCTGGGCGAGTGTTCCTGCGCCCGTGTTAAGCTGTGTACCAACGGAGCTTAACTGGCTTGTTCCGGTGCTGAGTGTAGCCGCCCCCTGGGCAAGCTGGCTGATGGCTGACTGGAGTTTGCCGCCGATTTCGGCCATATCCGGCATGTCAGAAAGGCTGTTAGATAAAGCCGTAAACTGAGTCACTAAATCCGCAAGAGCCTTCTGGGCTGTAGTCGTATCCACCTGCATGGCCTTTACTTCTGCCAGCGTATTTACCGCCTGGTCTATCGCTGTCTTAGCGCCAGACGCATTCGTAAGGGAAATATTCATGCTGTCACATTCTTTTTCAGCTGAACTTGATGTACCACTGGCTGTATTTACTGCATTTTCCAATTCTTCTTGCTGTTCCGATGTCAGCGATTTATAACTTTCTGTTTCTTTTAAACGGTCCATGACATCCTTCTTTGTAGATACTTCCGTTTCGGAAATTGCTGTATTTACTGCATTTTTTGCTTTTTCTTTCGCCTGATTCGACGCTTCTGTCTCCAAATCTGTAACGTTGATTTTATCCAGTTCGCTCTTGGCAGTGGTTACATTCTCACTGATTGTATTTACATACTCCGCCAGTGTTGTGACGCTTCCAAGCTCCTGCTGTAATATTCCAAAATCTTTCTGAATCTGTGTAACTGCCTGCGCAGTCGTATCATCACTGCCTGCTGCGCTTAAGCTGCCCATGAGTGTAGTTACTTGTTCCTCCAGTTCACTCAAACCTTCCGCCAGTGCCTGTGCTCCCGCATCAACCTGTGAAACGCCGCTTGTATACTGACTTAAATAATCCTGCAGTGTTCCGGCTCCGGTGCTCAATTGTCCCATGGCGTCCACCAGTTCATCGGAAGCATCGGTCATTTCTTTTACGCCATCAATCATGTCATTGACATCGTTAAGGTCACCGTCCTTCATATCGCTAAGCCCACATGTGGAAATTGCAGTCGCTGTGAAATCCAGTTCAAAGTTTTCCACATCCGCGGTTATTTCCACATAGTCTTTCAGGTCAATATCTTTTGTTGCCTCGTAATTTTTCAACTCCAAACTGTCTGCAAGTCCTGGAAATGCGGTTCCAATCACAATGCTCTGATCCTGGTCTGCCATGACTTTTCCACCGGAAACTTTCACATTTTTAAACTTATCCCCAGGAAGCATGAGCATGGACGCTGCAAGAAATGGAACTTTTACTTCCAAGTCTTTACCATCGATATTCACCGTCCGGCTCTCATTATTCGTATAGTCAAACCGAATTTTTACCTTGCCGCTTTTTCCTGCCAGATCTTCCGGTTTGATTTCCTTGCCGTCCAGATAATAGGTTACTTTTGTAGTCACCGGAAGCTGCTGATTCGAAGTACCTTCATAGGAAATGCCTTCCCCTTTGTCCTCCCATGTGATAGTTCCATCCGCATTTTGCGTATATTCTTCGTCACCTTCCGTGTTTTTGATGTCTTTCAAATTGGAAAAATCCATGATCTCTCCGTCACCATTCCGGCGCAGCCAGTCTTTGACCGTAATCTTCTTAGCTGAACCGTCTGCATTTGCATCGACATAAACTGTTTCTGTCTTATCTTTCCATTCACCTGCATCCTCGTCACTGGATGTCTCTGCTGTCACGTCATTGGATGTCTTTACTGCCACGTCATTGGATGTCTTTACTGCCGCGTGTACGACACTTACATTGCCTGCCACTGCCGGAAGTGCTGACGGCGCTATCATAGACAAAGTCAGCGCACCTGCTAATAATATCATTACAACTGGTCGTTTCATATTCTCCTCCTTCTGATTCTCATCTTTCTAACATTCCTTATTCATTTTTCCAGCATACTGTTTCAAGATTTCTACGAATCTCTATTCTACATTTTTCAATGCTCACCCATTGGATCACTATTCTACATTTTTCAATGCTTCATCCATTGGATCTCTATTCTACATTTTTCAATGCTTCATCCATTGGAACTTTTCGGATCCTTCGATATTCAATTGCTGCCACAACGGCATATGCCGCCACGCCGATCACAAACATTTCCACGAAAATCTTCGGATCTATGTAAAATGTGATCCAGCCGGTAATGCTTGTCAGCATCATTTCCCGGAACAGAATCTGCATGATTTCCAACTCCAATGGCAGGCTGATCAAGATGAACAGCACGACCACGATAGACGTGGACATAATGTACAGCCGGCTGATTTCGCCGTTTGTATATCCCAGGATTTTTGCCATGGAAATAGACTGCGCATTTTTCTCGATGATAATCTTGGACAGGAGATAAATCAATACGAGGAAAATGATCACGGAAAATCCGTCCATCAGATTCATCATACTTCCCATGGACACGTCGAGCTGTCTGGAAATCTTGGTCAGATCCTCAACATCAATGGTGGAACCGATATATTTTTCATCAATATCCGTAATTTCAGAATCAGAGAAATATCCGCTGAAGCTGTCTTTGTCCATGTCAAATGTTTTGTTGAGTTCCTGTATTGGCATAAATATGGAGAGTGAACCTACGTAATCATATACACCTGCAACTTTAAACTTGTATTTTTTATTTTCATACTTTTCCTTTAAAGTAATTGTGTCACCTTTTTTCAGACTAAATTTTTCTGCATAGCCAGAGGAGAGGTATACCTCAGGGATATTCTCCACATTTTTCACATCTGTATCAGATGCGGAATCTGATGTTTTCCACTTAATGTTGATATATTTGCTATTGTTTTCCACACCGTAGAGGATAATTTCCTCACTCTTATATTTTCCAGGAAGGGTGCTCAGTGAATAGGCGCTGAATTTTTCTGCATCCGGATTTTCTGTCTCTACTGCCTGACTGAACATCATCATGGACACCATCTGCTCAAGCTTACTGTCTCCACCTGCCATGCTCGCCGGCATCTGCAGCATGTACTGATATTTGCTGAGCATGCCATTTTCCATTTCCACTTGATAATGGTCCAGCACAGATGGAAGCATCAGTCCGAACATCAACAACATATTTGCAAAAATAATTCCCACAAACAATACCGCGTAGTTACTCATATTCTGAAGGATCACACGTATCCGGAATCTGTGGAAAAAGCCAAGATGCTCACTCAGCGGCAATGCATGTTTCTGGTTATGTCTGCTTAAGTCCCTTCTCAGGAACTTCAGTGGTGATAGTTTTAATTTGTACCACAGCAGCACAGAATTCACCACAAGCATAATGAGGATCGGCACTACCGTTGTCAGAAGAAATGCTTCCGCGTTCCAAATGGTCACGTAGGTCGGCAGGCTGTAGCTTCCATAGTAAAGTCCCGCGCAATAATCTTTTCCTACCGTATAGCCGATAATATTTCCAATAATCGCTCCGATAAATGTGACAAATACCGGGGCTGCCATGTAATGCCGGATCAGTTCACCTCTTGTATAGCCGGATGCCCGCAAGGTGCCGATTACATTTGCCTCTTTTCGGATCGTGTTGCTGGTAGTGATTGCAAAGACAAATGCCATGATCACGATGATGATATAAAGAAGCACGATCATCATCGAACGGTCACCGCCCATATCATCCCAAGTGAAAATGATTGCCTGGTTCGTGTATCTTGGGACAAATTCTTCCAGTGTCACTTCTTTTGCCACATCTTCCATCAGATCTTCCGAAATGTCTTTTTCTGCCTTTTCATTTTTGGGTTCAGTATTGTATTTCCATGCGTAGCTGTAATTCAACTGATCGGCCTTGTAGCTGTCGAACTCCTCTGGACACACTACCGACACGCCAAATTTTACCGAGTCAAACATGGAATCATTATTATTGGAAAACAAGGCGCTGTAATCTGAAAGCGCCACAAGACCGGTAATCTTCCATGTATGTCCGTCACTTTCAATCTCATCACCCACGCTCAGATCATTATTGTCTGCATACATACGGTCAATACCGATTTCTCCCGGTTTTTCAGGCATTTTCCCCTTCATCAGACACACCTTATTGACCTCATCACGATTCTTGAAAATGCGCATTGTACTTCCATTTGTTAAAACTTCCTCTACATAATAATTCTCGTACAATTTGATGCCCAGATCTTCGATACCCTGAATCTGAGCATTGTTCATTTTCTTTTCTGTCCGGAAATGTCCATTTTCAATGTTATATTTCTCAAAGCTTTCCTCGTACGCCTGGATCATACTTCCATCAGCCACCAGAAATCCTGATACCATTCCGATCGTCAGCGTCATCAAGATAAAAATGACCAGATATTTTCCAAATTCTCCACGAAGCTCCCGGAACAGACGTTTATTTAACGGGCTTCTCATCACGCGTCCTCCTTACCAATCCAGCTCTCTCGCCGGAATCTTCTTCTCATTGCGGTAACTTTTTCTCACCGCACCGTCACGGAGACGAATCACGATGTCTGCCATGTCTTTGATTGCGTCATTGTGTGTGACCATAATGACCGTGTTACCGTACTTCTGGTTGACACGCTCGATCAGCTCCAGAATATCCTTGGACGTGTTATAATCCAAAGCTCCCGTCGGCTCATCGCAGAGCAAAATATCTGGATTTTTGACAATTGCCCTTCCGATTGCCGTTCTCTGCTGCTGCCCGCCCGACAACTGGTTCGGTAACTTTTTCCTGTGTTCATAAAGTCCCAGCGTCTGTAACAATTCATCAACATCCAGCGGTCTGTCACTTAGATAAGCCCCAACCTCAATATTTTCCCGGACAGTCAGATTCGGAATCAGATTGTACATCTGAAACACATAGCCCAGATGATTTCTACGATATGCCGTCAGTTTTTTCTCATTCATATCGGCCATGCGCTCACCTCCGATGGAAATGTATCCCGCATCCGCATCATCAATTCCACCGATAATATTTAACAGTGTAGACTTTCCAGAACCAGACGGTCCAAGTAATACACAAATGTCACCCTTCTCTATAGAAAAATCCACACCCCGCAGCACTTCCACACGGTTCGAATCACTGCCAAAACTCTTTTTCAGATTATTGATCTCAATAAACATATATTGTTTCCTCACTCCCTGTAGTTAGTTTAATGCAACTACATTTTACCACAGAATCAAAATGCAGAAATAGAAAGGCCTGAAAAAACAGTGCGCCTATTGAGAACTTTTATCAATAATCCAAAAATGCCTCGGCATTCTTGCCGGAGGCTATATCAGCTGGGAAATTGTAGATGAAAATGATGCAATTTAAGGGAAATGAAAAAGGGACAGGTTGAAGTTTAATTGGGGACGGGGTTTTTTTGAAAAAACCCCGTCCCCAATTAAATTGTTTTAAATACTTACACATCTTTCATGGTGAGTTGTATTCTTTTTTTCTTTAAGTCTACGCTCATGACTTTGACGTCTACGATGTCTCCTACGCTGACGACTTCTAGTGGATGTTTGATGAATTTTTTGTTTGTCATCTGGGATATGTGTACAAGTCCGTCCTGGTGGACTCCGATGTCTACAAATGCTCCAAAGTCGATTACGTTTCGGACGGTTCCTTTTAAGATCATGCCTTCTTTTAAATCTTTCATTTCCAGGACGTCTGTGCGGAGGATTGGTTTTGGCATCTCGTCTCGTGGGTCGCGTCCTGGTTTTTCCAGTTCTTTTACGATGTCGCGCAGTGTGATTTCTCCGATTTCCAGTTCTTCTGCGAGTTTTTTGTAGTCTTTGATGGTGAGGGATAAGCCTGCCAGTTTACCGGCGCAGATATCTTCGGTGGTAAATCCTTGTTTTTTCAGGAGTTTTTCTGCTGCCTCGTAGCTTTCTGGATGTACGCTTGTTGTGTCCAGTGGATTTTTTCCATTTTGAATGCGTAAGAATCCGGCGCATTGTTCAAATGCTTTTGGTCCTAATTTTGCTACTTTTAGGAGTTGCTTTCTTGTCTCGAATCTTCCTTGTTCTTCCCGGTATGCCACAATATTTTTCGCTATGGCTGAGGTAATGCCGGATATGTAGGAAAGCAATGGTGCGGAAGCTGTGTTCAAGTCTACGCCTACGCGGTTTACACAAGATTCTACGACTCCGGACAATGTATCATTTAACTTTTTCTGGTTCATGTCGTGCTGGTACTGACCGACTCCGATGGATTTCGGATCGATTTTTACTAGTTCTGCCAGCGGGTCCTGCAGTCTTCTTGCGATGGACGCTGCGCTTCTCTGTCCAACATCAAAGTTCGGGAATTCTTCGGTTGCAAGTTTACTTGCAGAATATACGGAAGCTCCCGCCTCATTTACGATGATGTACTGTACTTTCTGTGGAATTTCTTTCAGAAGATCTACAATGATCATCTCGGACTCACGTGAAGCTGTTCCGTTTCCAACGGAAATGAGGCTGATATTATATTTTGCAATGAGTTTTTTTAACGTGTCTTTTGCAGCTTGGATTTTCTGTGGTGTCGTCGGTGCTGTAGGGTAAATGACGGTAGTGTCTACAACTTTTCCGGTTGGGTCTACGACAGCCAGTTTGCAGCCGGTACGGAATGCCGGATCCCAGCCAAGAACTGTGTGTCCCACGATTGGAGGCTGCATGAGAAGCTGTTCTAAATTCTTTCCAAATACTTCGATGGCTCCATCTTCTGCTTTTTCGGTCAATTCACCTCGGATTTCGCGCTCGATCGCCGGAGCAATGAGTCGCTTGTAGCTGTCTTCGATTGCTTCTTTGAGAATCTGTGTTGTACTCAGGTTTTCACCATGGATAATTTTCTTTTCCAGATACCGGAGAATATCCTCCTGCGGTGCCTCGATTTTCACGGTCAGAAATTTTTCTTTCTCGCCACGGTTCAGTGCCAGCGTGCGATATCCAGCCAGACGGTTCACCGGCTCATCGAATTCATAATAATTCTCATAAACAGACTCTGCCTTCTCGTCTTTTGCACTGGAAATGATATGTCCTTTCTGCATCGTCTGCTTCCGGATCCAGCTTCTATAATCCGCCTCATCGGAAATATTCTCAGCGATAATATCTCTGGCACCTTCCAACGCTTCCTGTACATTTGCCACGCCTTTTTCTTCATTTATATATTGCTTTGCAACTTCCTCTAAAGACTCTTTTGTCTTCTGCAGCATGATCAGTGTGGACAAAGGCTCCAGTCCTTTTTCTTTTGCGATGGTCGCGCGAGTCCGTCTCTTTGGCCGATACGGACGATACAGGTCTTCTACAACAACCTGAGTCTGTGCTTCCAGAATCTGCTTTTTCAGTTCTTCAGTAAGTTTTCCCTGTTCTTCGATGGACGCTAATACCTGTTCTTTCTTTTCTTCCAGATTGCGCAGGTAAACGAGTCTTTCATATAATTTACGGAGCTGTTCATCATCCAGCGTTCCGGTTGCTTCTTTTCGATATCTGGCAATAAATGGAATTGTGTTTCCCTCGTCGATCAGCTTCACCGCTGCCTCGACCTGCCAGAGTTTCACACCGAGTTCTTCTGTTATCTTCTGATTAATATCCATATATAGTATCCTTTCTCCATTATCGTGATGCCTGTATCAAAAAGCAGCATCATATTGCATTATTATACTCGAACTACTTTTTATTTACAACATTTTCAAAAATCCTTGGCGCAATCCTTAACGCATCTTCATATGTGCAAACAGAGTCTGCTCTGTTTTCTTGATAATTTTCTCCTTCTATGTTATACTACGCGTAGAATTAAACCGAAGGGATTTTTAAGAAAATGAGTGAAATATTATCGAAGCAGCAACTGAAGTCAAAAGAGACGAAAGCTAAGATCTTCCGGGCTGCAAAACACATTTTACAGAAGCACGGATATGAAGCGCTCTCTATCAAAAATATCTGTGAAGAAGCCGGCGTTTCTAACGGAAGTTTTTATCATCATTTTAAGACTAAAGATGATCTGCTTTCCTACTATATTGAAGAGCAGCCGAATATTAACCCAGATCTTCTTGATATACCAAAGAGTGCTGATGAAGTTAAATCTGCCATTGTATATGTCTACCTGAATTATGTGCATTATTGCCAGGAACTCGGCGTTGAATTTATGGCGAATTATTATACTCCGAAAAACCAGTCTCTGAACCCATTGATCCGTACCGAACGTCCGTACCCGATCGTGACTGTACACAATTATCTGCAGAAATGTATCGGTGCCGGAATCATTTCCCCAAATCAGGATATTGAGGATATCACGACAGATATTCGTATGATCGTTATTGGAAATGTTTTCGAATGGTGCCTGAAAGAGGGGAACGCAGATTTTGAGGGAAATATGAAACGTTCCCTGGAATCTTATATGAATGGAGTCTTCTAACAACTGATGTTGTACGAAAAATACAAATGTTTCAAAAGCATTTTTTTCGTGCAGCATCATTTTTTATCATTATGGAATCAACAGTCAGAATGAATTTATTAAATACAAATATTTTATTGAGAACAAACATTTTATTGGAAATAAGCATTTTGTTGCAGTGAACTTTATTTGCAGACATAAAAAGAACCTTTAAGTGAGCGTTCTTAAAGGTTCTTTCTATTTTAGAAGGGAAATGGCATTTCTTAATGCCAACAATAATATCTTTATGTTTGTATTATAGTCCAGGTTGCAAAAAAAATCCAATTGCTTATTATTATATAGCAGGTAACTTATAGATTTTATCTATATTTTTAAAATACTCTTGTTTTTCTAGTCTAAATGAACTACAACTATCATCGAGATCCCACCACGAAACAATGATTGAATTCAAGGATTTTCAAATATTAAGCAGGACAATCCGGCAATATAATGATACACTAGAATTATATCATGCAATTGCATGACGCGCACCTCGCAGCAAGAATGCCGAGGCATTCTTGAATTCAAGCACAAAAGATTAGATGGAGGAACGACTATGTATGCATTTATCGTAAATCCGAATTCCAGATCCGGCCTCGGCCTTAAGATCTGGGAACAATTAGAACTTATATTAAAAGAAAGACATATCGATTATCAGATTTATTTCACCAGACGTCCGGGACACGGTACCAAGCTTGCTGCGCAAATCTGTGACACCGATGCTGACACGCTGGTCGTTCTTGGCGGAGATGGCACTATCGGCGAAGTTGTTAACGGAATTCGTAATCTCACAAAGCTGACCCTGGCTTATATCCCGATTGGCTCTGGAAATGATTTTGCCAGGTCTATGAAGCTGACAAAAGATCCGACGAAAGCCCTCTTACATATCTTAAATCCCACAGACTACGCGTACATTAATGTGGGGGTTTTGAAAACACCACAAATAGAGAGACGCTACGCCGTCAGTTCCGGAATCGGTTTTGATGCAGATGTCTGCTACCACAATAACCGGTCTTCGAAACTGAAGCATTTCCTGAATAAATGTAAACTTGGGAAGCTTTCCTATACTGCCATTGCGCTCCATTTGCTTTTGACTTCCAATCCAAAATCCATGCGGATTACACTGGATGATCAAAAGCCGATTACATTTCCAAAAGTGTATTTTATTGCAGCTATGAACCAGAGATACGAAGGCGGCGGCTTTGAATTCTGTCCGAAAGCGGATCCCAAAGACGATCTGCTGGATATTATTGTCGTGTCTGGCTTAAGCAAATTCAAGATTCTCTGCCTGCTGCCGACCGCATATAAGGGAAAGCACACGAAATTTAAAGGAATCTATACCTACCAGTGCAAAAGTGCTAAAATTGAAAGCGTGCAGGTTCTGCCTGTACACACGGATGGTGAGGCTGATCTTCGCTCCGACACCGCTACATTTGCATTGGAGCCGGACCGGATCCGATTCATCCGCTCTTAATGATATGAAACAATAAAGGAGGCATTTTTTCATGCATATTGTCATCATACTGTTGATTCTTTTCATATTATTATATTGTTTTGCGATTTTCCCGGAAATGTCCAGACAAAAGCGCATGAAAGCATTTCATGGAATTATGTTCGCCCACAGAGGACTTCACAGTAAGACTCACGGAATTCCGGAAAATTCCATGTCAGCTTTTCGCGCCGCAATTCAAAAAAATTACGGAATTGAGCTGGATCTTCATCTGACACGCGACGGTGAGCTGGTCGTCTTCCACGACGATGACCTGAAACGTGTCTGCGGACGACCGGAACGTCCGGAGGATCTGACTGCTGCGGAGCTGACAAAATGTACGCTTCTTGGTACGAAAGAACATATCCCGCTGTTTCGCGATGTGCTTGCACTCGTAAATGACCAGGTTCCACTCCTTGTAGAGTTAAAAATTCCGGAACGAAATATGCAGATTTGCCAAAAAGCATACGAAATGCTACGCTCTTACCACGGCGCATTTCTTCTTGAATCCTTTAATTCCGAAGGTCTGTACTGGTTCCGGAAAAATGCTCCGGAAGTCCTAAGAGGACAATTATCTTCCAGACTGACAAAGGAGAAATCCGATGTATCCTGGTTTTTACGGTTCTTTGTGGAAAATCTGTGGTGTAATTTTCTTGGGCGCCCGGACTTTATTGCTTATAAATTAACTGACCTGCCCAAACTCACGGTGACATTGCTGCGCATTTTCTCCGGAACAACCATCGCAGTGTGGACACTTCGCACAAAGGACGCTATCCACGAGGGGAAACAGGAATACGATATTCAGATTTTTGAAAATCCGGTAAAAATTATTAACAAATAGTGAACTTCCTTGTTGCACAGATGATTTCATGTTATAATCCGTTTGAAACAAAAGAACGTAACCTGATTAAGATTTATTCGTTTGAAAAGGGGATTCATATGAAAGCGATATCCAAAATGAAATCGTTGATTCTGAAGTACCGGCATGCATGGGTTCTGTTATATGGTCTGATTTATATGCCATGGTTCTGCTACCTGGAAAAGCGTCAGACAATCCACTACCTCATCCACTCACCACTGGATGATTATATCCCATTTATCGAGTACTTTATTATTCCATACTTATTATGGTTCGTATTTCTCGCCGTAACCGGTGCATACTTTTTCTTTACGAACCGCAGAGACTTTTACCGGCTGGCAGCATTTCTGTGCAGCGGTATGACCATTTTCCTCATTGTCTGTACCATTTTCCCAAATGGACTGAACCTGCGTCCGGTCACATTTCCACGGGAAAATATCTTCACGGATTTGGTGCGAATGATATATTCGATGGATACCCCGACCAATGTGCTGCCGAGTATTCACGTTTATAACTCCATCGGAGCTATGGCAGCAATTGCCCACAGCACATCCCTGAAAAAGCACCGCGGAGTTCAGATTAGTTCCTATGTACTTGGAATTTTGATTATTTTCTCTACAGTATTTTTGAAACAGCATTCCATCACAGATGTGATCGCTGCCCTCGCAATGGCATGTATGATTTATCCATTTGTATATGCAACGCAGGAAAAGAAAGAGACAAAACTTTCACAGCAATTGATTTAATATTTGGTTAAAACAGGAGATGTCTCCTGTTTGATATACACACGAAAGAAGGGGTAGAATAAATATGAGAGCAGAATTTACAGATGATCTGATTACCGGAAACGAATTAATCGATTCACAGCACGAAGAATTAATCGGTCGAATCAACAAACTCCTCGACAGTTGTGAAGCAGACGAAGGAAAAATAAGTGCAATAAAGATGTTAGACTACCTTGCCAAGTACACAGACACACACTTTGGCGATGAAGAAGCACTTCAGAAAGAAGTCTGTTATCCGGATTACGACAAACACCATGCAAAACACGAAGAATTCAAACAGACGATTCAAGAGTTGAATGAGATGCTCCAGGAAGAAGAAGGTCCTTCCGATGCATTCGTTCAGAAGGTAGAAGAACATGTAGTAAAGTGGTTCTATCGCCACATCAGCAGTTTTGACCGTTCCGTTGCAGAATATATTAATATGCGCGAAAACGGCGGAAGATTATAATCAGGATTCATACATGGATCTTAAATATATGTAACCTCAAATCGTATTCCTTGAAAAAGGAATACGATTTTTTTGTACAATTAAGACAATTTTAATTGGGACAGGTTAAATTTTAATTGGGGACGGGGTTTTTTTGAAAAAACCCCGTCCCCAATTAAAATTATATCAATTTCATATACTTTTCGAACGCTGACGGGATAGGATACTCTTTTTGAATTTCTTCTGGGTGAATGAAAAGATATTTCTTGTTGTTTGTTTTTTCCAATTCGTCTACGCGTATATCATATCCGATCATCTGCCATTCGATGTGGCTGAAAATGTGTTTTGCTGCGGGCAATTTCTTTATGTGAATCGGCATGAGTCCAATCTCTTTGCAATACTGTGTTATTTCTTTTTTGTTCAAGTGTTCTTCTATGTTCGGGAGTTCGTAAAGTCCTGCCAGAAGTCCTTTTGCTGGTCGTTTGCAAATAGCGATCTTGTCTTCGTCTCGCAAGATGAACACTGTCTTTTTTTCGATTCGTCTTGCTTTTGCTTTTTCTTTTACTGGAAGTTCCTGGATTTTTCCTTGTATTCTTGCCTGGCAAAATGGTGCTGCCGGACATTCTTCGCATTTGGGTTCTCCATTTGGAACGCACACAATTGCGCCGAGTTCAATGAGTCCCTGGTTAAAATCTCCTGCGCAATCTTTTGGAATAACTTTTTTAAGTTTTTCTTCGATTTGTTTTCTTGTGCTTTGCTTCATGATGTCGCTGTCGTCTGCAGTGATTCTTGTTATAACGCGCAGAACGTTGCCGTCTACCGCTGGATACGGAAGTCCGAAGGAAAATGAACTGATTGCTCCGGCAGTGTAATTGCCAATGCCGGTGAGTGACTGAATTTCTTCATATGTCTTTGGAAATGTCCCATTGTAATCTACCATAATCTGTCTGGCTGCTTTTTGCATATTCCGGACACGGTTGTAATATCCAAGGCCTTCCCATAATTTTAAGAGCTTGTCTTCTTCAACATTTGCCAGAGCATTTACATTCGGAAGTGCTTCCATGAACCTTGCATAATAGCGCTTTACTGCTTCTACTCGTGTCTGCTGAAGCATTATTTCTGAAACCCAGATTCGATATGGGTCTGTGGTGTGACGCCATGGAAGATCTCTTCGTGCTTTTTGATACCATGGTACCAGCACCTGGCTCAGTTCATACAATTCCGGGTTTTCTAATATTACCGGGACTGGATCTTGTATCCGGATTTCATCTTCTCTGACCGAACAATCGTAAGCAACTACATGTACTCCGGCTTCTGCTGCCTCTTTAAGTGCTTCTTTAAATTCCGGATGTGTGTCCATGTTCGGCGTAAAATAACGCACGCCAGACATTTGTATTACAAAAAACACATAGCATTCGTAACCTTCTTTTAATGCTTCTTTTAGTTCATGGACATGCTTTACCGCGCGCTCGCTTGGAGCATCCGGAAATCGCACAACACCATTTTCTTCTAATGTTACACCTTTGACTTCAATCAAAATTTTTCGATTCTGGGCTTCTACATAGAGATCGATCCTTGATTTTCCATATGTGTACTCCGGCTGAATTTTTGTGATACCATGAATTCGATCACTCTGGTTGTGCAGATTGTGATTCCATTTTTCCTGTTCCAGCCATTCTTTTACGATTTTATTGGGAATCTGGGAGTCCATATTAATCAGCCTATCCCCTTTTCTTACAGCAATCAAGTCCCAGCGCGTCTTACGTTTTTTCCCAATATTCGTAGATTTTGAACTAACCGCCACCTGCATTTTACCTTGTAAAAGTTCATTATCTGACAACCAGTCTTCGGCTTCCTGCAGGCTGTCCTGGACATAGACTTCTGCCCCTGGTACCAGCAGTTCCGCACATCGTCCGGTATTCTTTACATGAACTGTTTCTTCTGCGCCTTCAATCTCTATTTTTGCAATAAATCGGTTCGGACGGCTGATAAAATGTCCTACTCGGATATTCTGATATTTCATATATTTCCCTTTCTCAAATATTTCCTGGAAGTAGCATTTTCCAATTACTTCCTGAAAGTAGCATTTCCCAAATATTATCCTGGAAGTAGCATTTCCCAATTATTTCCTGGAAGTAGCACTTTCCCAAAAGAAAGCCTGAGTATATTAACTCAGACTTTCTTCATTCGTACGATTTTCTTTCTCTTCCTGCTCCAGGACACACGTCTGGATTGCCTCGTTGAGTGACAACATCTTGTCATCTAACGAAGATACCATCTCCGCACATTCCCGCAACTCCCGGCTGATGTAATCCGGTGCATTTCCCTCAAATTTATAATATATCTTATGTTCCAGACTTGCCCAGAAATCCATGGCAATGGTCCGAATCTGTATCTCAACTTTTGTATCAACAACACTGTCAGACAAGAAAATCGGCACAGACACCAGCATATGATAACTCTTATATCCACTTTCTTTCGGATTCTTGATATAATCTTTGATGGACAGAACCTTCAAGTCGCTCTGATTACCAATCATCTCTGCAAGACGATAAATGTCTGATGTAAAGGAACAAATGAGCCGCACACCTGCAATATCGTTGATATACTTTACCATATTCTCTATGGAAGTCTCATATCCGTAACGTTTCAGTTTCTTTACGATACTCTCTGCTGTCTTTACTCTTGTCTTAATATGTTCAATCGGATTATACTGATGAACATGTTGAAATTCATCATTCAATATCTCCAGTTTTGTTCCGACTTCTTTTAATGCCGACTGGTATAAGAACATAACCGTTTTCCAACTATCGACATCTTCATAATTCTTTATTACACGATCCATATTTCACTTCTCCTCTCCATATTGAAGAGAAAAATTCGTACTTGTTTATTATAACACACTCCACTTCACTTGTGGGTCTGTTCACGAAAACTTAATAAATGATATTCGGGGCTGAAGACTCCCCTCTATGATATCCACTGGTTTTTCTTAATATTCAATTCCTTCTCTTGCTGTAATTCCCTGGTCATATGGATGTTTGACTTTTCGGATCTCGGTTACATAATCAGCAAGCTCCAGCACTTTATCTGAGACAACATGACCGGTCAGCACAATTTCCAGACCACGTGGTTTGTGCTCCAGAAATTCAACAAGCTTTTCTTCACTTAATACGCCCAGCTGCACTGCACATAATATTTCGTCCAGTACCAGTACATCAAATGGACCGCAAAATTTTATAATCTCATCCAGTGCTTTATTGTTATAATGCTTTAATCTTGCTTTTTCGTCTGCATTCATCTTGCTAACGAACTTCACACGATCTTTTCCCGGCAGACAGGTCACATTTGGAATCTGCTCCAAAATAACACGTTCACTGGAAGAGTTGTCTTTTAAAAACTGGAACATCAGAACATCCAGACCACTTCCTGCAGCACGCAGCGCTAATCCCATAGCTGCTGTCGTTTTTCCTTTTCCGTCTCCGTAATATACATGTATCCTTCCAGTTCCTATCATCTACAATTCTCCATTTCTTATTTCAAATTTGCCATAAATAATTCGTAAAAATCATCTTCTCCGGCAAGCATTGGTGAATTTTCTCCCCCACCATTCGTACTTCTTTTCATAGCAGCATGGAATTCCTCTCCTGCGCAAATAATATCCATTTCATAAATTTCATATCCCAGCTCCTGACAGACTCTGCAAAATGCACTAAGCGGTTCTTTTTCCTTCTTTGTGTTCTTAAGCCGATCCTTAAGTTCTGGTTCTTTTAACGCCCGGTTCTGTAATTCATCTAACACATCTATTACATTTGCCATATTATTTCACATCCACTTTCTTACAAATGTCCTGGAGGCAGCATTTATCGCAATAAGGTTTTGTTCTGGCTGTACATACTTCTCTTCCATGGTTAACCAGTCTGTGGCAGAAGCTGTTTCCTTCTTCTGGTGGTATAATCTTCCACAATGCCATCTCTACTTTTTTCGGATCTTTCATCTTGTCTACAAGTCCGATTCGATTACATAATCTGATGCAATGCGTATCTGTAACAATTGCCGGCTTGCCGAACACATCCCCCATGATCAGATTCGCGCTCTTTCTTCCCACTCCCGGGAGCTTTAATAATTTGTCAAAATCATCTGGGACTTTTCCATTATATTCATCCCGAAGTATCTTCATGCATGCACTGATGTCTCTTGCTTTACTTTTTCCAAGTCCACACGGTCTTACGATCTCTTCTATCTCCTCCACCGGCGCATCTGCAAGTGCATTTACATCTGGAAATTTTGCATAGAGATCTTCTACGACTACATTGACCCTCGCATCTGTACACTGGGCTGCCAGACGTACACTGACAAGAAGCTTCCAGGCTTCATCATAATCTAATGTACAATCCGCATCCGGATATTCTTCTTTCAGGCGACGGATTACTTCCAGAGCCAGTTCTTTTTTTCGCATGCTAATCTCTCCTTTTATCGGTCTGACAATAGAACAACTTTTGTTCAAGAATGCCTCGAATTTTTTGCTCGCCATCTGCAAAGGCGAGCGCCATCTCATATCTGATATAATAACACACTTTCCGACATGACAAAAGCAGATAACACTAAGTTACCTGCTTTTTGTTGCCAAGCATACGACAAAAAGGTCCGGTGGATCTTTTTTAGTCTGCAAATGCTACTCTTTTATGTTCGTAGTATCCTTAAATCATCTCAAGGAATGCTGCGATTCGTGTATCAAGCTGTCCTACATCTGCCTGTGAGTAGTCTGTTTCGATATGAATATAAGGAAGTCCTTTTTCTTTTACACGCTTCTCGATGCTCTTTGCCTCAACATTATATGTATGGCAGGCCTGAAGGGTCATCTCAACAACTCCTTCTACCTGATACTCGTCAAGCAATCTTTCCAACAATTCATAACGATTCGTGTCTGGAGTCATGACAGAACAGCCAATTGCCAGATAACGTTCTGCTATTGCCTGATAAATGTCTTCTGCATCTTCATCGATCAGGCGATCTACTGACTTCGCACCGCCACAGTTCTCATATACAACGACATTTCCACCATTTTCTTCAATTGCTTTTACAACCTTCATCGGAGCACCGCTGCTTGGGCAGCCTGTCAGGAGAATTCTCTTTCGTCTCTCTGGCTTTTCTCCTTCTTCATATTCTTTCATAATTTTATCTGTCAATGCATCGATTTCTGCCGGCATTGCTTCTTTATCAAATTTGAACTGGCTTCCATAAAGAACATTAAAAAGCTTGGAACCTTCCATTGGCGCCGGATCATTTTTCATTGTCTCATAAAACCTGCGAAGTGCCAGCCGTCCCTGGTTAGCAACATGAACTGCATGGCGAACCTGTTCTTCTGTGATTGTTGTGTTAAATGTCTCTTCAAGATATTCTTTGAATCGTATAATTTCTTTTTTCCAAAGTTCTAATGCTGATTCGTTCTGCGTATTTGGAAGTTCCATAATATACACATTTTTAAATTCTTTCATTAACTCGTACATTTTTTTCTTTCCATCACAAGTTGTTTCCCCGACAACCACATCTGAAAAATAGAAAAATGGACATTTGTCAGTTACAGCAAAACCATAACTTGCTTTTACCATCGGGCAAAGGTTCTTTGGAAGATCTTTTTCTGCAACCGGGATTGTCTCATCAGATGTGGAACAAAGTCCGACTGTTACAGCTCCCATAGCCATGGCAATTTCCTGTGGAAAATATGTACAATACGCGCCAATTACTGGAATCCCCTTATCTTTTATCTCTTTCATGACCAAAAATGATTTCTGCCTCTGCTCTGCAAATTCTTCGAAAATCTCAGGCAATTCTTTTACTAACTCCATATTACTTCCTCCTTAAGTTTTCATTTCCCCACCATATAATTATGCATGGAAAATTATATCGTATCTCAATATGATTTTTATTGTAGTCTTTTTATTAATATCGGACAAATTGGTATTTATAATATATTCATCGAGATATTTTATTTATCTATAGTTTCAAGAAATCTTATCAGGTGCAAGAACCTTTACCAGCTGCAAAAGTCCTTACGCATTGAATACGTATTTATCCAGTCTGTCAAATGCTTCTCTCACTCTGGAATTCGGCAGAGCGAGGTTCATGCGGATATACCATTCTCCATGAAATGCTTTTCCGCTCTGCCAAAACACTCCTGCCTCGTAGCCCATTTTCATAGCCGGTATGCTCTTTTCAAGTCCTGTTACATGATTTCTCGTCTCATGCCATCTGATGATGCTGTCAAAATATTCCTCTCCTGTCTCATACTTGTTTTAATATTGAAAAAATCTTCCGCTATATTGCCAGTAACAAAATGTCAATAGTTTTTTAATCACTTTTTCTAAAAAAGGCAAAAATAGAACGCATAGTTTATTTCCATACGCTCTATCTCACATTTCATATTAATTTTTTGAATTCTACAAATTTATCGCTCCCGCAAAAACTGGTTGTCCCCTGTCAGATAGGTTGCCATAGAATCCGGCCAGTGAAGCATTCTCATCTCTACAAATACAAACTGCTTTCCATTTCCAATATCAAAGCTATCTCCTGTCTTAACTACATGGAAGTTCCAACCCAGCTTACATTGCCTTTTACCTGTCTGCGCATGCTTTTTATTCTCTCCTCTTGAAGTTAAATGTATTCTTTCCTCTGAAATCAATAATCTGTCTTCCAATTACTTTTTCAATCTCTAAATAGTTCATAGCGATACCTCTTCATATTTACTCAAGAACCAATAACAGTGCCATTTTGAACTGCTTTGTTGCACTTACTGAGTGCTTTCCAAACTTATCAAACTTAAAAGTTTCTCCTGCGTGTATCACCTGCTCCTGTCCATCATATCCAATCACAGCCTCTCCATCAAGTGCCATCACAAGGGCTTCTCCCGGAGCTGCATGCTCTGAAAGACCTGTTCCTGCATCAAAACTCATAACAACAAATTTCATCTTGTCATTATGCGCCAAATCCATATTTACAATCTTTCCTTCCTGATATGGAAGTAACTCTGCTAACTTAAATACTTCTCCCGCCTTGATTACCTCGTTCATAATAGTCTCCTTTCGAAATTCAATCTCTTTATATATAGAATCTTTTATTGCACTAACTCCAACCGACCGATGAATAGGTGTTAGAATACTTTCTCCCTCTGATAAGGTTTTGCTCATTCCATCTGTAGTAAACACTTCTATCTCACCTTCATATACCGTCCAGAGTTTGTAATATTCATAACTCTCTGCACTAATATTTGTTCCTTTCGCCAGGGAAAAAATTGATATCCCTGTGCCATTCTCATGATAGATTTGCTTTGAGATGGTACACCCTGGCACTGTTCTGTTTTCTCTTACAAAATCTATAATTTCCCCAGCTTGTTCTTTCATCGTTACCGCCTCTCTTTCTCTTCTTTACATCTATTATTTTATCCATAGGCCTCTTGTTTTTCTGTTGCTGTAGCAACAATATCGATGATATGATAAAATTTCATTTGAAAGGATGGTAATAAGCATATGAAGAAACTAGATGATTATCAGAAGTATCTTCCGATACTATCGAAAGCAAAGCTATTTGAAGGAATTCCTCTTGAACACTATCCACAAATTTTCAACTTCCTCCAGGCCTCAATTCTCTCTTTTGAAAAAGACGAATTAATTCAACGCCTAGGAGAACCTTTGTTATATTCCGGAATTGTGCTTGATGGAACAGTTGAAGGATCATTTATCAATGAAAACTACAGCAAAATCAATATGAATCATTTTGAACGTGGTCGATCATTTGCAGAAGCCCTAGCATGTGTGCAAACACCATACAGTCCAATACAGCTAAAAGCATTGACTAACTGCACCATTATGTTAATTAATCTTAAAGGTATTATAAGCGGTTCTTCCTGTCCATGCTCTTACCAACTGAATTTAACCACTAACATGCTCAAAATACTTGCCTCACAAAATGTTTTTCAAATCTAAAACTAAGAATTGCAAATCAGAAATCTTTAAGAGATCGAATTCTAATCTATTTGCATAGTTTAGCGCCAGACTCAGAAGGGTATCTCCATGTTCCCTTTACACAGACAGCACTTGCAGAATTCTTAGGTGTAAACCGAAGTGCACTGTCCAGAGAACTTGGTCGTATGCAAGATGAAAATCTTATAGAAGTTAACGATAAAAAAATGAAACTTTTACTATAGAAAAAAGGGGGATGCGCCCATCCCCTTTGCCACATACGCTGTATGCGATTTCACAACAATTTTATTCCAATGCCTCTTCCAGCACTGATTTCAGTGTTTCAGCTGATTTATTTAATGCCTTGATTTCATCTTCAGATAGTGAAATGGGAACCTTTGATATAAATCCTTCTGCACCTACAATACTTGGCATAGACAGAACTACATCCTTGATTCCGTATTCTCCATCCATCATTGTTGAAATTGGAAGTATCGAACGTTCATCTCTGATTATAGCTTCACATATTCTCTTTACCGACATTGCTATTCCATAATAAGTAGCACCCTTCCTTTGAATAATTTCATAGGCACTGTTTTTTACTTTCTCCGCAATTTCTGCCGTAGCTCCTTCATGGTCATGATGCCCTCTCATCTCGCAGAAATCATGGAGCGGAATACCTGACACGTTGGCACTTGACCAAGCGGCAATCTCACTGTCTCCATGTTCTCCAACAATAAACGCATGAACACTTCGACTATCTACTTCCAGATGCTCCCCGAGACGTTCTTTTAGTCTTGCTGTATCCAGAACCGTTCCTGATCCAATCACACGATTCGGTGCATATCCGCTTAACTTTAGGGCTGTGTAAGTAAGAATATCAACCGGATTTGCTACTATAAGAAGAATTCCTTGGAAGTCTCTTTTCACAATTTCAGGAATAATCGACTTAAAAATATTAATATTCTTATGCACAAGATCTAAACGCGTCTCGCCCGGTTTCTGTGCTGCGCCTGCTGTAATAACTACAATCGCTGCATCTGCCAGGTCATCATAATCACCAGCATAAATTTTTATTGGCCGTGTAAATGGAACTCCATGAGATATATCAAAGGCCTCTCCTTCTGCCTTTTCAAAGTTTGCATCAATGAGTACCATCTCTGAAAACAGGCCACTTTGCATCAGTGCAAATGCTGATGCTGATCCAACGAATCCACAGCCAACCACTGCTACTTTTCTTGGATTCATAACTACTTCATTCTTGCTCATATCCTTGCCCTCCTTATTGTTCAAAATGCTCTTTTGCAAACTGCATATCCTG